>Ga0116231_10000850_pt1 | contig 58456 bp, 57 predicted proteins | sample S1TSphgellanicum_2_FD_89695 | JGI IMG/M metagenome (GOLD analysis project Ga0116231, IMG submission 89695) | Host-associated microbial communities from peat moss isolated from Minnesota, USA - S1T2_Fd - Sphagnum magellanicum MG | ecosystem: Host-associated > Plants > Peat moss > Unclassified...
CAATGTGTTCCCCATGGGTGTTCCCAATCGCACCTTGTTTTAATCCCATATGTTTTGCTCAAAATCCTCCCCTTCTTACATATATCAGTGGGCCAAAGGGGAGGCACTCCATTTGTCCATACAATTTTCAATTTTTGTGAGCCTTCATAGTTTCAATTTTTTTTTGCTGGGGCCAATCAAATTCAATAAAAAAAAAGTTGACTTGTGAGGGGTAAAGGTCAAGCAAAAAACGGTGATAAATTTTTTTGAGAGGAGAAATTTCATGCAGCCAATGGGAAGGCCCAAGCACACACTGAATGTGCCTTGCATTTTTTCCTTTTAAGTTTTGAGGGCGGGGGATTTAGAAGGGGATATTTTTTAGTTTTCCTTGGTTCTCATTATGTTGACCATCCCACCATCCGCTCACTTTGGCTGGCCAAAAATGGTGATAAACTTTTTTGGGAGGATAAATTTCATGCAGCCGATGGGAAGGCCCAAACACACATTGAATGTGCCTTGCATTTTTTCCTTTTAAGTTTGGGGGGTGAGGGATTTAGAGGAGGATATTTTTCAGTTTTCCTTGGCTCCCACTATGTTGACCATCCCACCATCTGCTCACTTTGGTTGGGGCCTCAAGGGAAAGGGTGGGTGGGGGGGAGGGGGCTCCAACCAATCATGAATTACCGCATCAAGACACCGACACCCATTTCTTTATAGTAGTAGATTTTGATTCACATCAATATTAATGAGTCAAAATGTGTCAATTTTTCTTATAAATATCATATTTTAAACCATTACAATTCTAGATTTCATCAATCTCATTCATTTAATGTTTTTACATGGTTAAATAAGATTATATAAAATAATATGAAAATAGTGACATTATCACAATATTTTGGTACTTTAAATTTTTTTTGAACCCCCCTTGTCACATTGACATCATTTAATGTGCTCATCTTCATTGTTGTTGCCATTTATAATTACCATATTCGTCAAATGGACATTCATTACTATTGCATTTTTATGTGGTCATTTGAAGGAAGAAATTTATTTTCAACAACTAGAAAGTTACATCTCACCACATGATGAATTTAAAGTATGTTGGTTGCTCAAGTCACTTTATGGGCTCAAGCAAGCCCTTCATGTGTGGTATGCCCCCTTCAATGCTCATCTTTTGAACATTAGATATATTCAATGTTTCTCTTACACAAATTTTTATATTGTATGCACTCGCATATTTTTTATTATCATTGGGATATATGTCGACAATCTTGTTATTGTTTCAAACAATTTATCATACTTGAAGGATTCTAAAACTCTTTTGGCACAAGAGTTTACTATGACCAAAAATGTCAACATTGAATATTGTTTGGGTATTCAAATCGAACATGATTGAACTTGCAAAATCTTTTTTCTTTTGCAAGAGAAATATATTTATGATATTTTGCATAAGTTTCACATGGAAACTTGTAAACCCATTGCCATTCTACTGAGTCGAAATATATTGTTGTTGATCTTAAGGAAGCCTTCTGGTTATGACAATTATTTAAGAACTTGGGTTTTGTTTGAGATGGTCCAACATGGCTTCGCTGTGATAATCGATCTTCGCATAAAACTCATTCAAAATTCTTGTTTTCACGATCGATGCAAGCACATTGAATTACAATTTCACTTCTTACAAGAAAAAGTTTGATCTTTAAAAATTGAAACTTCATTTCACATCAACTGAAACCAGTGGGCTGATATTTATTACAAAATCTTTACCCATGCTCAAGCATGTACTTTGCTCTAAAGCATTGGGGATTACTTAGACACACGTGCAGATGAAAGGGCCATGGTCATTGATTTTAGCTTTACAAATTTGCTAAAGGGAGAATGTTGGCAGAATGTTAGCAACTCTTACTTTAAGTTATGAATTAACAATTACTTTGAAATGACTTTTCCTCCAATCAAAGCTTTATAGGGTTTGCCTTGGTAGGCAAGGATATTGTGTTTAGATTCAGTATAGAGTATATAGTAGCTGAAGGGATTTTGGCCCCTAGGTAATAAATAGTAGGTCTATTTTTATATGAGGGATTTTGAAAGATGATAGTTTTTTGGCTTGTGTTGAAACTTGAGATTAGTTATAGAGTTCTAATATCTTGAAGGATTTTGGTTTTTGTTAGAGGATTTTTGGAAGATTATAATTTTTGTGTGGTTGAAATATTTGAGTTTCCATAATTCTTCTTTTGCCTTAAGATACTTTTAAATGTAAATGGCAAGGCCATAGTGTGACACACCCCCCTTGTTTGTTTTTTTTTATGATCATGGGCTTTTAAAGTTCTAGTGTATAAAGAGGGCCTCTGGCTCCAAACAATCATTCTTTTCTTAGCTTTCCAAACTGTAGGCTGCAAAAATTAGAACAGTTTAAACCTAAACCTTAATTGTGCGTGAATACAATTGAGAGGTTTAGAAAGGAAGAAAGAAAAAAAAATGCTTCAAGAAGAAGGTGATGATGATGATTCTGCGGCTCGCATGATGTTGTGGGAAACGAACAACAGAAGAGCTGCTGCACTCCCACCTCTTGGCCGCGTCTTAGCTACAATCTTTGCAGCAGAATATCGAGAAGTTGAAAAGAATTTGGTCTCGGACAGTGCACGAACAAAGCAAGGTAAAAACCCTAAACCTTTTCTTTTTTTCCTCAATTCCCATGAGTTGCACATCACTCTGTGGCAACCAATCTTTTTTTCATTGCCTTAAAAACCCTAAACCCTTTCTTTGTTCTCAGTGCATATGAGTGTACATCACTCTGTGGCAACCGATCTTTTTTCATTGCCTTAAAACCCTAAACTGTTTCTTTGTTTTCGATGCATATGAGTGCACATCACTCTGTGGCAACCAATATTTTTTTCATTGCCTTAAAACCCTAAACCCTTTCTTTGCTTTCAATGCATATGAGTGCACATCACTCTGTGGCAAACAATATTTTGTTCATTGCCTTAAAACCCTAAACCCTTTCTTTGTTTTCAATGCATATGAATGTACATCACCATGTGGCAACCAATCTTTTTTCATTGCCTTAAAACCCTAAACCCTTTCTTTGTTTTCAATGCATATAAGTGCACATCACTCTCTGGCAATCAATGTTTTTTCATTGCTGTAAAGCCCTAAACCCTTTCTTTGTTTTCAATGCATAAGAGTGCACATCACTCTGTGGCAACCGATAGTTTTTCCATTGTCTTTGATGCTGCTGTATGACAGAAATGCTCAAATCTGTGTTTGAATTATTAGGGTCAGTGGGGCGAGCTGTAACATCACTCCTTCAGCATGTGGATAAAGGATTGCAAAGTGGATCATCATTGGATGAGATCCACATTCCTTTGCTTGAGCATGTAAGGACTACAGCAAACACTTGTTGGTTGCCATTGCGTTGGTTGATAGATCTTCGAAACTAGTTTTGTTGCAGAAATTTTCAACTCCATTGGGCCTACTAATGTGTGAGTGGATGAACAATGAGCATTATCCTAAGTCTACCTTGTTCATTCACTGCTTTTCTCATGAAGATATATTTGACATTTGTGTCAATTCCCATACTCATTCTCATGCTCCCCACTCACTAACTACTTTAGGCTTAGGTGGGTAGCTCGAAAGGATCCCATCTAGTGACTTTCCAAGTTGGATTGTCTAACTGGTGCAGGCTGTGAAGTCAAAAGACCATGGCAACCGCAGGAAAGTTGTTGCTCTCATGCAATGGCTGTTGAAGGCAAGTGAATTTCGGAAATCTCTAGGAGATAGCTTGGCAGCCATAATAGGAGCTTCACAATGGGATAACCGGGTCAAACTTGGTTGGTGTGTCGTGGTTCGTGAGCTAGTGGAGCTGGGCTCTCTCCTGTATGATGTTTCTCCAGCTTCTTCAGGTATATATTGCCTGGTCATCATCTTCATGATTAGTTCTTCTTACTCTGCTCTGTAATTTTTCATCTCACTTATGGATTTTGGTTTGCATGTCCAGGACAGATAGACAAAGGGCTCTTTCAGCTTTCACCCTACTTTATGAGCTTTGTGGCTTGTGTGCCTCTTCTCGTGCAGATTGTTTCCAATGCAAGGTAAGCCTTTTGTCAGCCTTATGTCAAAGAATTTGATGTCTCTGCATTCAATCCTTTCTCTAATCATCTGCACTTGGAAGCATGTCTGCTCCAGTAGTGCCAGCAATGTATCTCCAAGGTAGACGGTTGAGGGTGGTCTTCTGGTGTCAGGTTTATGGTCTATGTTGGAATCAGGGTGCCTACAACAGATTCCATCTGAACCTGAAAGCAAGTAGTGGCTACTGGAATTAGCAATGTATGTTTACTCCAAGTAGTATTGCAACCATTTGGGTAGACAAAAACCTGGAGGATGTTCATTTCTTTCCTGATGAAGGCATTATATAAGATGGCAGTGTGAAGGAGGAAGGGAAGCAGAGGGCACCAACACGCCTTACAATTGCTGCGGCGGATTGCAGTATAGTGATTACAAGACAGCTAGCAACAGGACCATCTTCACAATTTAACTTGACAGGGAAACCAAAAGAACCAAAAGTTGAAATCCAACCACAAAAGAAGGTCCTTATCACACCTGCCAGTTCCAGATCCTTAGACTCAAGATCTGCAAGGGATGGTGTCAGCCATTTGAGTGAGGATGACAATATCACAAGCACATCAGGCATCTATTCTGAATTCACTCTCCCTGTCCTCTACTCCCTTCTTTGCAACAAGGTGATATCTTATGAGTACTATTGCTCTGTTTCTGTAATGGGAATTGCTTATGTTCTCAAGTTTACTGCAGGTAGTGTGCCACAGGCTGTCTCCAAGGATTATGTGGAACAAATGCTCTGGGACATCTTGGATGATGTCATCCTCCTTGTCACAGAGCTTCATGAGGTGATTCATCTTGCTTTTGTGGTGGTTTTCTTGTATGCTATCTGCAAGGATGGTAGTGTAAGCATATACTGTTTCAGGTGTGGAGTGCTATTTCACCATATTCTATTTCAGGTATACTAGTTCGTCTTCAGGTTCTCATGAAGTCAGTTGGGAGGGATGGCACCTAGTCACTGTCATCCATGAAGGCAGTGGTCTGACACTTCATGAGTGAGGCTCACAAGGCTATGACCACACTCTTTCTTGTTATGTTTGTGTTGGTATTGCTGGAACTGATACAGTGATTACCTTCAAGTTGTTATTTGGAGTTTCCTCTGCAATCTTGTGGATATATGTCAGGTGCCAAGTGTAGTACACATAAGCCTCAGCACACTGCTTCACCATTATTCATATCTAGAGCTCTCAATGGCATTTACACCCATGCAAGATTCATCTTCCTGTCCTTTCTGGAACGTTCTATGCAGTGGAATCGCAGAGGACGGCTGTTGCATGCTCAAGGGCTCCAGCAAGTTCAAAAACAATTGCAAGTCTTGGCGAAATTTCGAGACTCCTTGCAGTCACAGGGTGCAGGTAATCTAATTGATGTATTTGTGTGGAACCCCAGGAGCCAATTCTTGTATTTGTATTTACTCCACTGACTAACCAAAGGCTATTTGTGGTACAAGATGACAAGTGTGTCTGAGACCTTCCAAAGGCTATTTGCAGTAAAAGATGACTGCTGTCAATGTATGTGACTGTTGTTCTAACTGCTCTGCAATTTTTTCTGTGTTTTCCTACAGTGGGTTCTCCTCTTTTTCTTTGTTCCTTGTAACCTTATTGTTGGGTCATCTGTTGGTTCAGTTTCGCTTAAAATGTAAGTATGGGAAATTCTCAACACTTATGAAGATATTAAATGAAGCAAAGGTAGATAAGCAAGTTATCCAGGGTGATATTTCAGTTATGCACTTGTGGATTACAGTGTCTAAGTCAGGTTTGCTCTGTAATGGACAGGGGAAGCTGACATGGCTGTGGGAGTGGCTGTAATGGCGGCATGCTGGCGACACTATAGTGGCTTGATACTGCTGGAAGATTATACTCTTTCATCTCACCCACAGTCTGCTATTGAACACTGGCTTGGAGCCTTGCAGGTAAGTTTGCTAGAGGATGTAATATAATGATTCAAAGGCCTCAGAAGTTCTGAATGTATGGGTCCAGGCAGCATCCATGCAAGAGAATCTAATCTTTGCATTTGCTTTGACAGCACTGGACACAGGAAGCTCAGGAGTCTGCACTAACAGACTCAAGGAGAGCAGATGAAATGCGGGGCTATGCATTGACCTGCCTTGCATTGGTAATAGGGCGTCTTGAACCTCAACGTCTGGAAACCATTCTGGAGGCATTTGAGGGACCTCTCTTTCAAGCCTTACTGAGTCAGGTACTTCCAGTTTTGGAGCACCAATGGTTCAGTATCCCTGTTCTATTGCAAGCAAGCCAGAAAGAGAATATATCCAGGCTGTGTGAGCACATCACTATATGTGACTACATGGAATACTTTCTGCTTCTCCTTTGATCAGGTGCGTGGAGGAGACGATGAGATTGTAGACCTTGCAGTGGCAGTCTTGCGAGCCCTGTTATTTCGACCCCCACCAGCCACATTGAAGGCAAATGTCACAGTGCCAAGTATTTCTTCAAGGATGGAAGAAGTAGTGCCCATGCTAATGGACATGCTAGACTCCAGAGATTCAGCAGCTCGGGCAGGGGTGCTTCTTGTTGCTGAGTTTTTTGCTTTGTATCCTCTCCATCTTGTCAGACCAAATAGAATGTTGTTGTCTTTTGCTCTGCAGTTGAACTCTTAGGCATTACCATGTGTCTCTTCTGGACAGAAGAAAGCAAAATGCTTTGTCTGCATTACAAATGTTGTAGATGTTACAAGGTTGTTGCAGTGTGTGAACAAGCGTGCAGTATAGGTTGTGTGAGCTGTTACTTTGACTTCAAGACAGGAACCCAGAATCATCAGAGCTGGAAAAGCTGTTTGCAAGGCTTGATTCAAATGAGACTGTGCAGCGAAGAAATGCACTTGATGTGTTGGCAGAGTTGCTATCTATCAGCACCAAAAATACAGACACAATTGATTCCACTTTAAGGTCTTCTACTGTATATCTTTCATCACTGCCAGATTGATATATATTTTTTGACATTTATGTGGTGTTTGAATTGTGTGGAAAGTTAAGAGTTTATTCCTGGTGATTTTCTCACTGGTCATTGATACATACATGATTCGATGTATGCATTGCAGTCATACCATTGCAAAACATTTATTTTCACGACTTGGTGATGAGGAGCTGATGAATCGGGTGGAAGCATCTTCTCTGTTTGCTAAGCTTGGTAATTAAGTTCAACTTCACACTATTCTGGGGCATTCCGTGCTCAAATATTCAACATTTTGTATTTTGAGCTGTTGGCCCCAGAATATTGTAGAAACTCTGTATGATGCATGGTTTCATCAAGAAGGGACACAGAGATTTTGCAGCCCAAACTTATAAATCAGTTACTGTGAGATATCTATAGGATAGTGCATTAGAGTGTGATGTGGTTGTTGTTGGGTTCACTAGTTTCATCCATTACACGTGTCTATGTATGCAGATCCTGCATTCACATTGGCTACATTAGTGCGCCTAGTTTATTCAGCAGATATTCGACTCCGGTCAGCAGCAACCTTGGCTGTGGAAGCTGTGTTGAACGGCCATGCCAACCAGTGCCATACAGTTTTTGTGCTACTGGATTGCCTCCGGTGCGAGCTTCTCTCATTAGCCCAGTATCCAGTGTGATGAATGGGGCTTTGGTTGTCATGTGTTCCTCTGTACTGAATTTTAAATACCATGCATTGATTGGTTTATCTCTTGCACTATACACTTGTATTCGAACTCAGTTTGTTATATGAGGTATTGGAAAGTTGAAGTCTCAAAGTTTAAAGTCAGCTTCTCCAAGGACCTGAGTACTGCCAGAATATAGCAATAGCGAGGTACCTTAGAATGCTGTACTTTAGACTTAGCTTTCATGTGTTCACTTGTGTAGTGACTTGGTGGAGGAGAAGAGTAGTGGTCCACAGATTGTGGACAAAGGCAAAGAAGCTGCTACAAAAGCAGGTAGGAGACTTTTGCTCCCACTCAGAATTTAGTTTGTTGCAGTAAGGTAAGGGAATGGAGATGCATTTGCATGTTTTGTCCTGGATGATATGGTTAATGTGTTTTTACATGCACATGTTGTTGCCTCTGCAGGAGCATCCTTGGATTTAGACAGGGTCTTGCGTGTTATACCAGCATGGGCTTCAAGGGTAAGACAAGCACTCAGTTGGATGAAACTGACTTTTATAAATTTCCATTTTCAGTTGCCTTGTTTGTAATCTAAGAACATTTCTCATGGAACAGGAAATTTTACTGAGTTCTTCAACATTTTGGGGACATTTTTGTGTCTTGCTTAAATCAGTAAGTGATGAGTTGTAACTGCTGAGTCATAAGCTGTGATTGAATGATGAAGCAGGTCCAAAATTGGGAGTCATTGATCAGGCCACTCTTAAATAAGATGTTTGCTGAGGCATCAAATCCAATTATCCCCCGCTTTTTGAGCCATATTAGCAGCCATCTGTCTGACAAGCCACATCTTGTCTTCCCTTTGATTTGCCAACACATGCAGGAGCAACCAATGTGAGCCAATTTCACTGAGTTCTATATGCTGTATTAAGCTATAATGTTCTACTGCAGGTCCAAACTTGCGTACTGGTTTGAGAGAGATTGGATACTGTAAAAATGTGGTGCTGTATTTGCATTTCCAAAGCACCAAAATTGGGTACTTAGTTTTGAATCTGTTATACTCTTGACAGGGTCAGGTTTTGTACTTGCAAGTATTTGTGATCTGTTCAAAGCTTGGAAGATACATTTGACCCTGGACTGCAGTTACAACAATTGTGTTCTTTAAGGGATCATGCTTGTAGTACAGGTTGACTCAAGAAGTAATTCACAAGTTGAGTAAGGATGAGGACGCATTAGGTCAAATGCTCTTCCAGCGTCTCAGTCCCATGCTTGCTCTCAGAATCCTCTCTCTTCAGGCATTTGATCAACTTGACTTCCTGGATCTATATGGCAATCTACGAGGCAACAACAATGCAGAGAGAGGACCATGTATTGCAACCCTTCTACTTGAAAGGTATCTTCCATCTTTCTCTTTGATTGTGAGGATCTTTCAAGCCCAGGTGGCTTACTTCTGCTGGTGGATTGTTGATTGATTTGGGTGATTTCTAAAACTATAATACTGCTGTATGCAGTACTGTGACTGGTTAGGTGTACTTATACTCTGATGGGTTCCTTTGGTTGTCCATGGGCAGAATGTGTGACCGTTATGAATTTGATGATGTTCGCAAAGTGGCCTCAGAACTTACTGGCCGTCTTCTCCCAACTGTAAGATGATTTGTCCACATCTCTGTTTGGCTTTAGATTGGCATTGTGTCGTGTCTGTTCTACTGCCAGGTTTCTGGCTTGCAGTTACTCCTTGAGTGTACTTTTATGTATTAGAGTCAAACTTTTAACATATTTCAGCCTTGCAGGTAATGTTGCCTTTGGTGACAGCTCAGTTGGAAGGAGCTACCACTACTAGGGACACACGGAGGGCCAAGGCTTGTCTCTTCACTATCTGTACCTCTCTGATGGTAAAGTTTGAATGCTAGGTTCTACACACATCTCAAACCAATGTATATCTCGCACATGCTTTTCTTGTGGGCTGGAAGCTATGTGTTTATTTCACATTTTTGGATACTCTTGGTTGCAGGCTGTTACGAGAGATTAACTGAAGGTGTCTTTTAGTTCAGTATTTTTGGTTCCAATTGGTGCTTTATCTCAGTGATCACTGGACATTGTAAACTTTGTCTCTTCCCATCCCTCTGTTCTGTTCACTGGCTTGTAATTGTCAAGTTTCCTTTCCAACGATTCAGTTTACTGTAGTGCAGATAAGGGGAAGAGACACCCTAGACCATCCACGGATGAAACATGTGCAGCAGTTGCTGTCAACTATCCTACTCTGGCCTGGAGGTAATTTTAGACATGCTGTTTCTTGTGATTGTCTATTGGGGATTTAATCTGTACACATTTAGAGGTTAAGGAGCCTCCAAGGTGATGATCAGAGTCTGTATCAGACCACCATTATCAGAATAACATTCTTTTTGGGTATGAATAATGAGGCAGTAGCACCACTTCCCTTTCATCTGGAGCTTTTGTAACATAGAGTTCGGGTTACATCTTGACTGCTGTCAGGGATATCAACAGGACAAGTAGGAATGATGCTTTTCAACTGCTATATAGAGTAAGCTTGAACTTCTTTAAAATTTTGCAGGGTCTTCAGAGATTGTGAAGGCACAGCATGGGTGCATTGACTGCTATGCTGCAATGATTTGCGTGGAGTTTCAGACTAATGCAACCATCACTCAATCTCCACAGCCTCAGGCAAGTAAAGGAAAAACTAAGATTATAGAGGAGATTCCTGAAGGCCAGTCACATATCCGTGCTTCACAAGGTATGGGGCCTGTCCATGATGAGTATTCTTACTGTCTCTGAAACTTCTAAAGTTCTTTTACCTTCTGCTCTTTGGAAAAACATTCCAGCCCTTCTTTGCTCTGCAGGAATCGTATTCTTTACTATGGACAATGTGATCATCTTCCTGACTGCAATTCATGTTGGTTTTTTCAAAACAGGAGAGGTTCACCAGGACCTCCAAAGACAGTGGACAGTTCTCCATCATGTCATCTATTGTTTGACAGGTTATCATCAGGGAATTGCATTTGCGCCCCATATAAAGCAAGAAATTTTGCTGGGCCTGGTTCAAACTGGTGAAAATATTGCCATTCAAGGTAGAGAAATCTCCACAAGTGTCTTCTCTTTGAATCAGCTGGTGTCATTTGCCACCATGGCATATGGCAGGCACATCCTTTGGTCATGACAGGTCTCTTGAACTGGAAAAGAGCACTTTTTTTTATGTTGGACTCTGGAAGTTTCTGGTGTTGGCCACTGCACAGGAACATTATCATGCTAAGGAATGACACATGTTGGCAGTTCACACTGCCAAATGCAAGCTGCTGGCTCCTTAATTTTATCACAGGATTTCTTAACATGGTTGATTAGTTTAGAGTATCTTTGAGAACATTCCTGGGATGTGTCTGGCTTGCAACTTGGATACTGGTGCATTTATGGAAGGGGCCAGAAAAAAGAGAGGCTGCATATTGAACAGAAAGCTGGATAACAGCAAAATGATGCAACTGTGAATGGGATGACCTCTTTCAGGCAGGCATGCATTGGACTACTTTACTGTAGTATGAAGTAGATTTGCAGTTTCTTATTGGTTGTTTTGTTGTCACACCAGAGGGTGAGTGTCAAGCAACTGAGCAAGCTCCCATGGTATTCCGTGTATGTATGGCAAATGTCCTCATCAGTGCTGCACAAAAGATCTCAAGCAGCAGCCGCCCAATGTTTGCCAAGATGATAATGCCACCATTGTTGAACTACCTTGAGGTTCTCTCCAATTTCCAGAGATTTTTTGAAGTATTTCAAACTCATTTGTTTCAAGGGAAGCAGTTAGAGAAGCTGGTATGGTGCCCCTCTCAACTGGATCAGCATCAGGAATTTTGGTAAATTACAAAGCTCAGGTGTTACCAGAATTTTCATGCTTTGGATATGGGCTATTTTCAGGTGGGCACAGAGACACAAATAAGAGGTGCTTGCCTGCAAGTTCTCTTTACAGCAGTCTACCATCTCAAGGGACCAGCAATACTTCCATTTGCTAATGACCTCCTGTCCTTGTCAGTTGCCACCATTCAAGGATATCATTCACCTGAGGTGACCAATTTCACCATGGCTCAGCTTGATATAGATTGTTAGCATCATAATAAGCAATAAGTATGCACCCCCAACTAGGATTCAGGTGCTTCAAGTTTTTTCTGGATTGCTCATTAGTAAAGCACTTAATTAAAAGGATGGGGTTGGGGTTTTTGCAGGAGCGCATGGGCAGTGCAAAACTTTTGGCCTCTCTTTTGGCAGCAGATGAAGAAATAGTAAAGGAGATAGCCCCAAATCTTGTCAATGCTCAAATGGCCATTGCTGCGGTTGCCAACATGGATGCATCCTCAGAGTTACGTGCTTTGTGTGAGCAATTGCTTTCTTGTATGACTCCCAGCAGTGATGCAGTGTTGACTTCTTCACCTTCTAGCTCTCTCCCTAGCTTTTCACTGTATGGGTGAAGTTTGTGACAGGTAAGTGCAAATGAGATCTGTTTCTTAGTTTGAGACGAGGACAGTTTTGTCTGCCAAGATTGTGAATTGCTGATTATCTCACTTTTTCACAAGTGACTCTTCTTGGGCTGGGGTATAGGTACATAGGCAAACAGGGTTTACAGTATTGTCAGGTTTTGTGGTTCAGTGCTAAATATGTAAGTTCAAAACTAGATTATATATTTGCAAGTTGTGGAGTCACAAGTCATAAGCATCTCAATTCTCAAGATCCATGTGAGGTTCAGCACAAAACCCTAGTCATTGACTTTGATTGCAATATTGTCCAAGCTTTGAATTGAAACATCAGTTTTAATAAGAGGTGACAGAAAACTTCTTTATTTTCTTATGGGTTAGGTACAGTTGTATCAAATACCAGAAGTAGATTGGGATAAAAAGGCTGGAATTGCATGTTATCATCTGTCCTTTATTACATTTGTGATGAATAACCAGGCATACAAGGGGGTTCCTTCTTAGCTATGCTCGCAAGAGATCTCAAGGTGTGAATCAGTTGATATGAGTCGCAATTCAGTCAATTGTAGAAGATTTTAGTGATTCCATTTTCAAAATGACAGAATTGTTGGTACTGTGATGTACTGGTTTGCTGATGGATAAACATGAAGAACATTCGTTTCTCCTTGCACCTTGAACAACAATAGACAGAAGGAGTCCTATGTTGCCAAATTGTTGGTATTTCTCCTTTCTATCAACACCCCAAAACGCCTACGGGCAATCTTTTCTTGCATGTTGCACCAAGAGTGGAAAAGCAAGTTTCATTTGTGGCATTTGTTGTGGTCCACTTATGTGAAATTGATTTTTGTTCTATGCCAATAGTGCAACCCCAAAAATGAAAATAGGCAAAAATGTTAACAATATAGAGCTCTAAAATGGAGTGATTGTCCAGGTTGTTATCAGGTGATCAAGTAATTTACATATTAACATTGTTTTATGACAAGAAATTGGATGTGGCTTTTAATAAAAAATTGTAGAAGACCAAATGTATAATCTTTCTTTGCTTTTCTCATCATTTTGAAATTGAATGTGTTAGTGAAAGCTTGAATGTGAGTTTTTCGCTACATTATCATGTGTTTTTGCTTTGCTTGACTAAATTGAAATGAGCATAGAACGAGGCTTGAGAAGTTGTAGCATAGTTTTCCATTCCTCTTATGCTTGAATAGCTGGGGGACCAAATCCTGGTTGAAATAGAAAAGCAAGATGTTATGGAGTGATGAGTAGTTGAAAAATTGTAAAGTCAACAAATATTGTCAAATCTTAGGTGAGAAAATGGAATGGAAGGTAGCTAGACAAACTTTTGGGTGTGTATTTTTAAGACACAAAGCAACACACTTCCAATGTGCTAAAAAGCCAATTTGAATAGAAGTAGGATTCATAAAAAATGACAGACATCTTTGGCAAAATGTCAAGTTATTGTTTTGTGATCGTGGTTTCTAGAATTACTGGACGCTGGTGAGGCCAAGTTGCACCATCATTATTCAAGATCCCAAACAAGATCGTATGTGTGCAAAACTTTATTTTAAAACCCACTGCAGATTCCAAAAATGTACAAAGGAGTAGTGAAAAGAAAAGAAAAGGAATAAAAACCCTAAAATTTGCGGCCACTTTAATCCACCTGCTGTGTTCACACTCTCAACATCAAAAAATCCATTTCAATGTAAACAGTCTAAACACTTTCATCAAATAAACCGGTTCACCTAATCTGAAACCGGTTTTAATAAGGCAAAACTTGCAAAACTCAATGCGGTTGTCCCTGTGTGGGCAGGGCCCAACAAATTCATGAGCTTGCATCTTTGGTGTCAGAAAGGGTGATCATTTATCATCTGATGCTCCATGTCTACTGTTTACAGGGAAGGTGTTCAAGATTGCTGCAAGAGTGCAATATGAATTTTCAAAGTACAAATGTTTGCTGGAAATGTTTGTATTGAAATGGGCTTGCACAATTTCAAGCTTCAACCCCTCGTGTGCAAAGATTGTATTCTCCAAGTTGGATGATCCAGACCTGTAGAATGGAGATGATTGAAGGCCATTATGAGGACATGAATGGACAACATGGTGGAATGCTGAAGTGAATCTCCCAATTTCTTCATTACTACATTTGGTTTTTACCCAAAATCACATTCGAAATTCTTTCCTGATTTTTTATAAATGACAATTGGAATGAAAACAAATGTTGTTAAGGTGGCTAAGGCTACCATCATGGAATGGACCCTATGACATTGCAACAATATGAACATTAGGGGTCTCCATGAATGTAACAGGGAATAAGAACCCAAGAATTGTTGTCATTCCTACAGAATCATCTACTACCGTGATCAATTCACCTATATTGGATTGGTGGCAAGAGCACACTAGAGGTGATGAATTCACAGGCAGTTTCTCTTAGACACTACAAGCATTTTCTGCAACACTAGGTGGAATTATTGGGAACCCAACTGACTAAGGTTTTCCAACTGAAGAAGCATGCTTCATCTATGTTGAAGCTTCCTTTCAACAGTGACAATTACTGATCCATGCCCCAAGAACCTGTTCCTCTAATCCAGTAAGAAGACACTGGAGGAAGCTTGCCATTTTGAAGTTCACCTTAGGCCATATAGTCATGATATAGCCCACAATGATTCCAAAGATGATTTATAGACCTTGTACCTTACGAATCACACTTGATTCTCATGCAATTTTGTCCAATATTTGCAGCCTGTATCATTGCTCTTGGTGTATTTCTCCAATTGTTCTAGCAGTGTAGGATAGATACCAGAAAAATTCAACTTGCTTTGGAACATCCTTTGTACCAGTAGTAGAATGCCAGGTCTCCCACCTGTTGTATTTTCTATGTATTGGTATACATTAATAAATGGAAAAATGTACCAAGATCCGCAGATGTCTTGTTTACAACTTTGCAAACTGAGTTTCCCTTTCCCCATATTATCAATATGGTGCTCTTTGGACCTTGGTGAGCCTCTCCAGCTCAAAAGCAAACATTTTCACGAATCTTACATTTCGTAGTTTTATATTAAGAAGTATGTTCAAATGTCTGCCCCCAAGTCCCAAACAATCTTGCCCAATTTACTTTGATTGAATGGCTCTTCAAATATGAAATTATTTCTTCAATTTTTTACTACTTTGTAGGAATGATGTTGTCAAATAGGCCTTCTACTCCCACCAATGGGGCCTCCTAGGCCCTTAGTGGCTTGTTGTTTCTATGTGTTTATGATATATGCCATTAGGTTAATGTGGTTGTGTCTTGCATAATGGGACAAACATGTGATATGTGACATCAATTGATACAATAGACTCCAAATTATGAACCAACTAATTTGGGCATATTTTTCTTGCACATCAAAAGTAATAAAAGGGCGTATAGCAATTGTCTCTTCTCTCTTTTGGGGGGGTTTGTGGACTGGGGGGTTCATTTTTCATTGCGTGGTCTTTGGATTTCATGGAATTCCTATGGTGTGTAGACAGGAAGAATAGAAAACCATGATTGAAAAGTACCCATCAATTGTGTCGCAAATCAAAGAATCTCCTTCAGCCTTCTATCTTAGCATGTTTGTTGATAGAAGTTTTGTTGGGAGGGGGATCAAAACCTAGCCCAAAAATGGAATAGTGTCTCATGAAGATGTTACCAATTTGTCCCTATGCCCACAACATATATGATATTATATATAATGATATCCTTCTTCTCAATGATATTATATTATATTATATTATCAATAAAACAATTCTACCAATTCTTTACGACATTTTATGGTGAATTATCTTGAACAATTAGAGTCATCAATGCATTTCTACTATATATGTGGAGGGCACTTTACCCTTGTTAATAAAAAATGAAGAACCTTATGCATAAGGTGCCTCTTATCCATCTCAAACAAAATTGCAAGTATTAAAATTCTACAAGCTAGATGAGGACCTCAAATGGGGTAGTTCTATGAACTCAAGTCCCACACTTAGCTCCCACAACACACTTGACCCTCATTCCTGGGATATCATAAAGCTTTCATTTGAAACAAAATGTTGAAATTTAGAACATTTAGATATCATTATGATGTGTAGGTCAAGAATTTAATTAAGATTTATCTTTCAAAACATAAATAATGCATTATTTGATAGGTCATTAAACCTAAAAGTGTAGTTGAATGAAAAGGTGAAATGCAAATGCACTTGAATGTGACTCATGCACAAAAAAAAAGTTGATACATAATGACTATAGCTTGAAAGATATGTGATTTATGGTTTAACATGCAATTGATTTAATCAAAATATTAAATCTTTGAATAATGTAAAATTTGAAATCAAAAGTAAAACTTTGAACATGTTTCAACTACATAAGAAATGAAAAAAAATTATAATTAAAAATATTGAAATTGTTGTGATTAGCTTGTATGGTTTTTAAAGTTTTGCCCATCTCAATTTGCACCCAATTTGCAAGCATTAGTGTATTATTAACAAACTAGGTCACCTTTTTTTTGCCACCTTTTTTGCTAATTTCTTTTTTCCTTGTTGTAAAGCTTCTATGGAAATAAGTCCTTCATCCTCCCATGGATTTGGTTCACCTAATGACACACGTTGAAAAAAGTTGCAACCCATACAACAAATTCATGGGATGTAAAATGCACACATGATTTCATAGATTCGTAATACGTTCAACATTATTTAAATACATTTGATTTATGTATTACAAAAGTAGCTTCAACATATGTTTGTAGAATAATTACTAAAGTTTGAAATTTCTAATCAAAACTAAAATATTCTTGAATATTTCAAAAGATTTTATTTTCTTTCACAATGTTTTTTTTGAAAATTATAACATTTGTACAAATAATACAATTAGTGTCAAAGATGCCAAGGTACTATGATCATAAATAAATTATAGATATAAAAATGACATTCATGTACGACAAATTATGTAATAACAAGATGTTTTATTTTTTTCTAGTAGGTCACATTTGTATAAGGGAGAAGGTGATACCAAATGAGTTTTTAAAATATTCAATAATTTGATCTCATCAACTAATGTTTGTTTTATGGCAACATTTTCATTGTTGATCCTCTTTTACAATGTCAATAACAATTTTAAAGGTTCCCATAAGTTACAAAGATATTTTAAATTCTTATAATAGGAAATCATGAATTTTTATATTGTAAATTCATTAGAATTTATCATCAAGCAATGACATTTGTAATGAGGATAATGTTGATCATCTATCCATATACTTAATGGTGTTTTAAATTGAATTTTTAAATAATGAATTTTCAAAAAATACATCGAAAACATCACAAACTTAATCCATCGTGAATTAATATAAGGATCATTTTTATTCAATAGAAGATTCATGCAAAAGTTTTTATCTATATATGTGATACGAAAATTTAATTGTCAAACATGCTTTATTTGTCACAAGACATGCACAAAGTTATTTTAGTTCATTTGTTCATATTATGCACACAATCTTGTAACAATAATCAAATGACATTTTGTATGCATAATATTTTATAAATACTCATAAATCCTTATTCAATTTTGTTAAAGATTGGTTTTGTGAAACAACAAAATGTCAAATGTGGATTTCAAAAACAATTTTATTTGCAAGTATGCCTTTTTAATCATTATTTGATCACTTTTCTTTTATATTATGTCCTCTTTAAAAAAAATTATCTTTTGTTTCATCTTTTTAAATAGTTTGACAAATATGCAGATTTTAAGTGTTCATGGGTTTTTAAAAAAAAAATTTGTGATGCATAAAATTTAATCAAATTATCAAAACACATATCAAAATATCTTTTTAGCCCTAAAAAAAAACATAGGAAAAACATTGAAAAAAATAATACATCTTTTTTTTTTTGGTCCATTAATTCTTTCAACCATTTCTTTTCACATAATGCACACATAATGAAGTGGACATCACTTGTTGTGTATCAACTTAAGTGATTCAAAACCACAATCAAAGAGAAAAAAATATGCGCATGTTCAAACATAGAAAACTCATGACAAAAAATGCTCGATCAAAAATCACAATCTACATGATAAAAACACAATTTTACACAATTTTAATATCTTTAATCTTATAGTCAATATTCATTCTTGTTTTGTGTTCAAAACACATTTTCATTAGATCATTACCAAACTCAGAACATGCTTTAGCATTTTCTACCTCTTGCACTTTGTGCTTATAACTTGCACATAATATTTACATAATTGCAAGAGATCCCATAAATTTATATGATTTATAATCTATGAACCAAGAAAAGAAATAAAGAGAAGTTTGAATACCATGCACAATATCAAAACAACTCAATCATAGTTATTTTTACATGCTACATGGAAAGGCATTTTTGCATTCTCACATTTTGCATTAACATATGCTCCTTTGTTAGCAATCTCTTGAACAATGTCAACATATTCTCATATAGCCTAATTAAACTACACATTTTCATACATGTCAATGACATGACATGTTAAAATAACCTTAATATCAATGAATTTGACCAAAGAGTAATAATGATATGATGCAATTAGTAATGTGCAATAAATCTTTTTTTTTGCACCAAGATTAAAAGCATTAGAAAAAAAAAGAAAAGACAAAATCTCTTTGGAAAGCAAGAAATTAAAAAAACGTTCTTGAAGCATGAGACACTAATTCATTCCTATATGAAATTGAAACATGAACATGTTATGGTCAATTTGAGCAATTTCTCCAAGTAGCATGCAAATTCCAGAAGTGCAACTATGAGTGCATGTGTGGGTTGACTACAATTACAAGGACAATTTCTATTTCTGTAACTTAACAAAACAAGGGTTGCCTAAGATTGCAGCCCCAGTTACTTGGGAACCCAAGAGCACTATTATATCCCATCAATATGATGACTTGCCAGATTCAAGATGCATTGCAGGATGTATGTTTAGGGCAATGCCTCAGGGCCTGGGCATTGTACAGTGTAACTGCAATGGGTTTTTACTTTTTTTACAGTGATACCCACTGGGTATCATGATAAAAAATAGAATGTAATGTAGGCAATTTGTAAAGCAAAACACTGACCTCTGTAGTCATTTTGCTTTTCAAAATGCCCACTAGCTCTTGCCAATGGATTATTGTACATATAAGGCACCCTCCATTTGCACTGCCACAAAATGCAGAGTGGTCAATTGAGGTCCATTTCTGCCTGCACAGTGCAAGAGCAGGCTTGGATAGATATTTTACTGTAGCACTCCCACCGCACACCACTCCTTTATTCTTCTTTCTACAATTTCATTCCAAGTAGAGTCAAAACCCAAGCAACTTAACTTGTAACTGTCATCCAGTCCCAATGACTGAAGCTGCCATGGTTGAATCTGCAAATTCTTTAGATGGGAATTTGTGACCTTTCTACATTCCAGCCCTCTCATCCCTCAACCTTTACTCACTGAAAGAAGATCCAATAGATTTCCTCAGCAGTATCAGTTTGAGCTGATTCTATGTTCAACTAATGACCTGTTACACATTGGCAATAAAATGTTTTCAGCTTCACAACAATGTTAACAGCACAATTGATGGGAAACACTTGTTCCAAAACAAATGTACAATTAAAATAAGAATGGCCACCTTCTGAGATGGAAAGCAGGACCGCATAAACAGATAAAATTACAAGTTACTACAGTTGAGCTACAAAACTATACATCGTATGAAGTTTCTACAGAAACTTATTGCCAGACCTCAGGCCAAAAGCAGTCTCTTCCTTTCTAAATAGAAATTGAGCGACAAAATATTGCCAACATCATCCCCAAATTCTCCAAGATTCTGTTGCCACTTTAGTCCCTCAATGCACAAGAGAAATGAGCAGCAGAAATAAGGTTCCTTTACTCCAGCCAAGGACTGTCATTGGTTTAAGATCTGAAGCTTATATCACTGAAGGTATAAAGAGGAGGCCCAAAGTGAAAATAGAACAAATTCACTAACCACAGCTGCTGGTGATCCAATCCCTAAAACAGGCACAATGTCCACACGTAGCCATGACTCAACCAATCCACCCAACCCAGCCCCCACAACCATTCCTGCTACAGTAATCAAAGTGGCTTTTCCTGCACACACCAGGTTGTTAATAAGAGGAAGAATACAACATGGGAGAAAAAGACAATGAAAGAACAAACATGTCAGATGACCAGGAATACTTATTGTATAATCTGTCTTCAAGACAAACACTTGCACCAAACTAGGGCTGGCTGGTAGAGGAGCAATAACCATTATGCCATGCCCAACAGCAGCTTCAGATCCAAAAGCATTTGACATGGCCATTGGACACATGCAGGCAATACGAATGCAATCAGTATTCCCTTCTGAATATGGCTTGGAGTATGGCTACTCCTCTTTGGACAACTAGACACCTTTAGCTTAGCCTCAACAATTTGAATACTTTGACTAGTCTCTTGAGGACTAATAGCATGCCAACTGTGGTGGCTTAGCTCTTCTCTCAGATTGTTCATAACTGCGTGTGTAAGACAAAGATGAAAGAATTTCTCAGCTGACAGGAGAAGAATGGGGTGCAACTTCTGAGACTGAAAAGAAGAACAAAATGTCAACAAAGAACTGGAAACCTCCTTGGTATGGACAAAAACAGAAGGCACAATTTAAATATCCATCATGCTTACCCAGTTTCATTTTCTGCTTGGACAGAAAGTAGACGGAGAGTCCAAATCCAATTGCCAAAATGACACCAGGGACATCAGCCTTGCCAGAAACAGAAAGTTCACCGGGTGATGATGTAAGTGCAGATGCAAACAGCCATACACTAAGTGCCACATATACTCCAGTTTGTATACCAACTGTAGATAAAGATGGTGTTTGAAATGCAACTGGGGCAGTTTTTAGGGCGGTTCTTAGCCATTCAACTCCTGATCCTGAGACAGGAGACTTTGCCTTTCGGACATCAGCGTAACGGATGGTGTTATCCACAACTTTGCCTGCTCGACGTTGTGACAAGCTCTGCATCAGCATGATGTCATATGCTGCCTCTACCTGAAGTTTCCAACACATGACCAGTTACGACCCCTCTATTTGCAGAATTATGAAACAGGAGACACCTGTCATGCTGTGCTGAAATTTGAACATAAAATAGATATTTTGAACCTGTTCATGAAATTCGCCAATTGCACTGTAGTTGAAAAGATTTTCATCTTCATCTACTTTAGCATACTCCTATTATCTCTTCCAACTACATCCAGTCAGCAGGAAAAACAGGGCAGCCATGCGTGGATCTACCAAAGGACTGTAACAACAGGAATCACCAAGCTTGCCATTCCTGAGTTGCCTACAACACACAGACTTCCAAATAAGCTTTGGCAATTGGGGGAAGTCTTTTCACAAGCTTTATCATGGTTCATTTATCAATGAGCCTAGTTTGGCTTGATAGGCACATTAGGGGTTAAAGAGTTGTCAGTGGCAGAATGCCCTTGTTACAGACTGTTTGCTGTGTGCTCTTTGCTGAATGCCTGGAAACAGAGCAGACAAAAGATGGCATTATCAAGCCAAAACAAAACTGGAGGCCCTGGATTAGACGGATAACCTGGGTAATGTGTGCTTGATCTCCATTGCAACTGTCCACCATTGTCTTCTTGGCTGTAAGAATCTCTTCAAAGGAAGCACCTTCTCTAACCCCCAGCAGCCTCATTGCATTCTCCAAAGACATTTCAGAAGGGAGGGAGTCATCAGCCATGGAATCATTTGCCTTTGCAAGCAGTCGCAAGGACCGCTGTTGTGAGTCCCTGCTCTTGGAACATGGTTTCCAGGCCTGGTTCTTTACAAGGGCCAACCTTACGAAATTCCACATGCTTTGTCCATGTCTTGAGCTCTTTGTGGAAGGTGCATTTTCAGCCTGCACAGTATTTGCTGATAAAGGCAAGCATAGGAAGCTACTCCACTGAGATGATGAGAAGGCTTGAGAAAAGATCACTGAAGAGCTCATTGTGTGCATCAGGAACCCTGATGTTGGGCAAGGGGAGCATGATGAATTCTGGCACAACATGCAGAACTGCAACTGCAACATTTGAATGTGAACATGTTTTCAAGGTACATTGCAGCAGACTAACTGACCTGAGGCCTACAGCATGATAGAAGCACTTGAGATTGTAAACATCCATGCAGTGCCATCCCAATCCAAAACCCTGGAATCACCATCAGCCAACTCACCTCTCAGATGTATTATACAACTGAGATCAAGCAGCGAGCAAACCCAGAAGCATTCTCGCATTGAGAAGTCTTAGTACGTACCAAAATCCACTCCACACCAGCATGCATTCAGAGAAAGAGGTTTGAAGACAGCGTAAATGAAACCAGAATCTCCACATCAAAAGCATTTATTTGCAGCATTTGCTTAGAAGAACAGGATGAGGAACAAAGCACAACAGAAAACCTAACAGAACCTCGAACCCAGATCTAGATGGCTCAGTGGGAAATGGATCACCAAGCTCCCTGAGCAATTCGACTGAAGCAAAAAGTTTGAACATAAACTGACGTATCTGATGCCTGACACACTAGACTCTGTAAATTCCACGACCATAATATATTGCTTCAGAGAAGCAAAATTCACAAAGGGAAGCAAGCGGTCAAGAAACAAACAAAGCCGAAGGCAAGAAAGAAAGGACGAAACAAGAAACCGTCCCCACTTACCCCAAGTCTCTGAGCCAGGAAGCTGCTGCAGCTGGATACCTATTGCAGAAAGAAAAAAGGTTGTCAATCCATCAAGGCCTTCCTTCTCCTGCACAACAATCCTGTTTTCACACCAAAAGAGTGGGGATGAAAATACTCTCTGTAATAGGGACTGCTCAATCCTGTTTTCACGCCGAAACAGTGGGGATGAAAATACTCTCTGCAATAGGGACTGCTCGATCGCTAGGATTTTACGAAGGCGATGGCGTCAGGGCCATGGGCGACGCAAGCAAAACCCCAACTCCCAAAAAAACACATTCGCCGCAAGGCGAGAGATATGACGAACGCGCACGTGAGTGTCGACCAAGCGCCCAGGCTAAATGGGGTTGATTTGTCTAGCATTTTCTGGAGCATTTATGTGGCAGCGCTAGGCTGGGTGGTCCTCGGAGATGTTTGTTCCGAAACTGTGGTCAGTAGGGTCATTTTTATTAATGAAACAGTGCCTTGTTTTTGCTTTTGTTTTTTGGCCTTGCCTACCAAGGCAAGGATATTGTGTTTAGATTCATTCTAGAGTATATAGGTAGTAGCTTAAGGGAGTTGGCCCCCAGGTAGTAGGTCTATTTTTATATGAGGATTTTTGAAAGATGACCTTTTGGCTTGTGTTGAATTAAACTTGAGATTTAGTTATAGACTTCTGATATCTTGAAGGGTTTTGGTTTCTTTTAGAGGGTTTTTTATTTAAGATTATATTTTTCCATGGTGAAATATTTGAATTTCCGTAATTCTTCTTTTGCCTTAAGATACTTTTTTAAGTAAATGGGGGCAATGCCATAGTGTAACACACCCCTTGGAGTTGACATGTTGTTGAAAATCATCATAATTATCATAGGCCACAATCCGAATAATTTCACTACTCATGCAACAATATCATAATAGATCATGGAAAATTCAAAATTTTCAAAAACGAATTAATTTTTTGAAAAAAAAAAATTATTCATTTCTTCAATGTGGAAACTAACCCTAGGCTACCATAATCAGCAGATTTTGACAAAATTGGCAATACCCAATTTTTCGAACCCAAAAAATATAAATGAACAAAGGTCTGGCAGCCCCCGATTTGAGTATTTCAGGATTTCAACAGTCAATTATAAGTAGGCAGCAGGGTCTCCCAACCCGTGATTTTTCTCAACAAATTTTGTCATTATTTTGAAAAGTAAATTGAAATTTCTTGGGAATTTAGAAATATATCTAGTTTAAATTCAACTAAATTTACTATTTTTTGGGAAAAATGAGCCAAATTTTTTTATATCAAAGAAAATTGAAAAAGAAATAAATCTGTGCCCCCAACCATTTTGATTTTACATACTTCCGTAACGTGGTGGTCTGAACTACTCCAGATACACCATACTGAGTAAGCAAAGAGTTCAGTTCCTTAGCTAAGGCCCACTTTAGACAAGGGTCCAGGGTCCAATTTCCTAGGATCCAATTTGGACTAATATGAAGCAAATTGAATCCTTGTCTCGGACTCATTCTTGGTTCTCCAAATCAGGAGCTCTCCTTTTAGCACTGTTTTTATTGGTCCAAACCAATTAATTTTCCCTCTAAAACAGGTGCCATGTAGGTTTAGCCTCAATTTGCCACTTTTTGGTCTTGGACCCTCATTTAAAGGCCTTGGGACCAATTTAAATCTTTCGACAAATAAATTTTCTTGAATTCATTGGTCCCTGGACCTTGGACCCGTCTAAAGTCGCCCTACATCTCCAGCAGTGCTCAGTATGCGATCCTGCAAAGTAAAATCGGATCAATAAAACTCAAAATATGCCAGTTTGGCTCAGCAAAATTGCACAGTTTGCGGTGGCTGGTTAAAGGCGCTGCAACGCTGTGAACCAGGAAAGAGTGTAATAAATTGAATCTGACTGATGCTGCTCAGGCCCATCGTAATGATTGGTCCAGGTGGTTTGCTATTAGTAGTCCCCCACCTATTTGTTGTCCAAACTTCAATTTCATGTGTGAAGTTGAAAAAAAGTAAATAACTAAACTTGGATGTAAAATATATGTTTGGAGGGTCCCATACTGAGCACTGCTGGAGATACTCTTAGAGCAGCTCCACCAAAAGGAGAGAAAAAGAGTGTTATCTCTATTTTTAACGTCCAATGTTAAGAAGGGGTGTGTCCGCACTGTGGCATTGCCATTTACATTAAAAAGGCTCTTTAGGCAACATAAGAATTATGGAAACTCAAATATTTCACCATGCAGAAATATAATCTTCAAAAATTCCTCTAAAAGAAACCAAAATCCTTCAAGATATTATAACTCTCTAACGAATCTCAAGTTTCAACACAAGCCAAAATATCATCTTTTAAAAATCCTCATATAAAAATAGATCTATTACATAGGGGCCAAAATCCCTTAAGCTAGGGTACTCTATAATGAATCTTGACACAATATCCTTGCCTTGGTAGGGAAAGCCAATAAAAATTATCTGCCTCAGGCTGCACCCATTAACAATAAACATTACACACTGTTATTCTGTATTCTGAGTTTGTAGCTAAACCCCACACGTGCGGGTGGCCAACAAATTGGGAATGCTCTCAACATGAGCCCTAAACCCTAACCCTAAAAATAAATTTCTGACTGACCAAGGAAAAGCAACATTGTTCTTTGCCAAAGGTTTTCAAACCTTCGCCATGCGGCTCCTTTTTAGTGGAAGTGATTTCTTTTCAGATGGAGGTCTAACATCTATATTTCAATAGTGACTAGTGTAGCCTGTGCTGTTGGCCCAAGTGTGAACACATTCTATATTTTTCACATTTCCAGAATTGAAAATTTATAAATTTGGCAATGTGAACACGTTGAGGGCTCAACTGATTTTTCCTTCCCAACCCAATTTTTGCAATTTGTTTGAATTTCCAGCAACAAAATCCACTCAAAACTCAATATCATCCACACCTTAGCTCTGAAAATTGTGAAATAAACTCTATTAAATCTGACTCACTGAGGGTTTTCTAACAACATCAAGAACACCCCCAAATTTCAATAAAATTTTCAGTTTTGATTTTATTTAATTTTCATTGAAAAAATGGTTTAATAATCAATAGCTTCCACACTGTAGCTCCAAACAGTCTCAAACCAAGTCAATGCACCCCTACCCATCAAGAGCTTTCCAAAGATACCAAGAATGCGGCATGAAACAAACATCATAGTTTGAGAGATCTTGGCATGACAAACAAAATGAGCTACCTTGCTTCATACATAGATGTTTCGAAAACAACTATTATTTTTCTTTAATTAAAGTCTTCAATGGAAATAAAATCCATATTACCTAGGTTTTCTCAATGGGGGATTTAAATGTTGTGATTCTTTCAAAGGTGTAAGATTTTGAAACTTTGGTGTTATGTTTGTTAATTATTGTTCCAATATGTATTCATGTGAATCTATTTTCTTGTTTGATGTTGTTTTACCTATTTATTTAACCAAAAATTATGGTTTTATGTCTAATTTTGAACAGTGAAAATCAACCCAAATTTAAGTTATCAATTACAATATGGGCTAAATTTCATATTGTATTTGTATAAATTCCAAAATAGTTTTGTTCATACAAAACTAGGATATGTTAATCAAAGGATATGACATATTCTAAACCATATGTTGCTATGGCAATTGGAATGTATCTATGTTCACCGTTGTATTTTTATTTTTTTTATAATAAAAATGCAAATGGTTAATAGCATTTCAACTTTTTTGGAAATAATTCATGAATAATAAAAATGAACCTGGTAACCCATAAACCTTTCAGCTTCAAGTGCTATTGTTATGTTGCTTTTTGTTGGAATAACAATCCTAAATATATGAATTAATTAACACAATTGGAATATTGTAGAAAATGTCCAAAAAAAAAAGAATTGAATATTATATTCACATTAATAAGTTGATGAGAATCAACTACAAAATTTAATATTTCCTCCATATTGAATAAAGTTCATTTGTCATTATTCATTTTTCATTAGATGAAAAATATCATCCATAATTGTTAACTTTTTAAATCCATTATATAATTTGGCAAATAAAAATAGAATTAGGTCTCAAGAAAGCTTTCATGACCTACATGTTCACACATGTATACATAGAGGTAATGCAAGTTCTCATTAACTTCAATCTAATCCAAACAAATATGAATTACAATCTTACAAAATAACATTATTCATTTGCACGTTCTTTTTTTAATGTTCATTTTTTTCATTTATGAATAAATGTGTTTAAGATATTTGTTGTGCTCTAGTTCATCTTTGTCATGTCTATGCATGGTTGAGCTCTTTTTTTGGGCTATGCCCTTATCATTTAAGGACATTTTTGTATTAATAAATACTATTCACATCAATGTTGTTGGTGATGTGTTCACATGCTTAGTAGGATGGTTTGGTTTCAACATGATCTAATAGTTCTTCACATTCATGGATTATTGGATAGTTAGGTTTAGGTTCTTTTGAAGTTGGTGGAGCATGTGGTCATGGAAATGGTTATTTTGCAAGAATTTGTGGTGTTGCTTTTCATTCAAGTAGATTACTTAAAACCCATTAATTGCATATGTGATCACCTCATGTTTTTGCATATCCAACTAATGGGTGCATATATGGCCAATAACATGGATGATTTTTCACATTTTTCATCCAAATGAACCTTTCTAACCTCTTTATAAGTTTTATATTTGACCTAGGATGCTAATTTGGCTAAATAGTTAAACTACCTATGATATGTTACTTAAACTACATGCATTAAAAAAGCTAGTTAGGCATTAGGCTAGGCTTGGTTGCTTAACCCACCTAGGTTATGTAGACTACTTAGGATACATGGGTTAAATTAACCTAAGTTAAGTATTTATGTTCCTAATTAAGTTAGGTTAGTTCAATTAAACAACTTAGATAAATGTTCCAATACCTAATTAAGCTAGCTAGTAATGTACTTATTTAGGTGGGCAAAAATATCCTTCACATATAGCACTAAGAATGTCACATTTTCATTTTATTAAACCCATCAAAATTTTTAAAATATAAGAAAAATTTAAATAAATATTTTCATTTTATATTTTTGTGAGTACATTTATTAGGTTGTATAGACTTTGAAAATTTAATGATATCAAAAGTATTTTGTATTTTGATGTTCTTAATAATTGCATTTAGAAAATGATTCAAGAATGTAACAATGTCCCCTTTCTTTGAAATTTTTGGTTAGAAACACAAGTTTTGAAACATGTTTTGATTTTTTCTTGAAGGAATGTTTTTCTAATTAAATGCCTTTGATATTATTCTATTTGATTTTTTTAATGTAACTAATTGAATAGGTGTAATTTAATTATGAATCTTCAAAGTTCAAGAATGTGAATTTTGAAAAGGTAATGACAATTAAAAATACAAATTTGCATTGATTTTCACCTTTTTATTCTAATAAAAACTCGAGGTCGTATACTTGTGCATGCCATGGATAAACATGAAAAAAAAATTATAATTGTGAAAACATTTAAAGAAAAAAGCCCAAGAATACTATTTGGCCATTTTTGGTTCTTTAAGAATTCTTTGAAGTGGTTCTTAGTGGTATTACCCAAGGATACTTTTAATTAAGTTGGCTACACTATTTACTTACCTACCTTGGCAATCAACCTATTGAAGCTACTTACATACATATGAATTTACTTACATACCTAAGCTATCTATTTGTTTCTTATTGTTAAAATGAACTTTAGGCTTACTATAGTCATTATATAGTTATTGTAAAAGAAGTTAATTAAGGAATTATACAAGGTAAATTTATTTTCCCTGCCAACCCCCTTGATTTAAGGAGGGACTACTAGATTAGCTCAAGAATACATGTTGGAAAGGTGAAATAGGAGAAATAATAGGATTTTACCATGAGGTAACCACCATCTAATGTCATAGTGACTAACTATCTAAAGGAGGGTGGAGATTTGGGACGTGTGTGGAATGTGAATGCATGTATGGGTGATTTGAGGGTGTGGAGGAAACCCATTGGAATAACAAAATAATAAAAAGCTTATTTAATCTATTTAGATTCTAATAGCAATGGCTACTTGTATTGGATTTTGATTTATGAAATTTTTAATTATTAGTTTGAGTTCAATGGAAAACATGTGTTCCATTATTGCAGATGTTGTTTTGTTGTTTCCCTTTGTATTCTTATTCCTATAATAGTTTACCTATTTACCTATAACAATAGTAGATTAAGTACATGTTCCCATTGTTTTTTATTTAATGTAGTACATTGAACTTTAAATGAGTGCTACTATGGTCACAATGTTGTACTAATGGCCTTGTACCTTTAGCTAAAAAATTGTTTGTTGTGTTTCTTTTCCTAGTATAATTGCACAAAGTTGCATTTCCAACCAATCATTTTTTAATACTAAATGGATGAAATAGTATAGTCATATTGTAATTCATTTATCCAATATCGGTTAACATCATTATGTTATTGTGTTGCATGCAATGGGAAATCAATTGCATGCATAGTTGTAAAGACACAGAGTTGCATGTGTATTTAATGTGTTATTAATCACATATGAAACATTTAGATATAAACTAATGCTAGATGCAAATGTTTTTAAATGCACATAACTTAAGTTGCATGTCACATAATCAAAACTGACTAAAATTGTTTTGTTGGTATTATTAGGACTTTTTAGCATTGTGTACTAGTCCTTAACAAGGTACCTTAATTGTGACTATGGTCAAGTAATGGACTTTCAATGTTTTGTAAGTTAACAATTTATCTTACATCAACAACCTTTATTCAAATTTGCAATGAAATTGTTAAAGATGACCAACTCAAACACATTCAAAAAGGATATAATTATGTGCAAAAAGCTCCAATTTTTACCCTCTATAACCATGTCTATGTGATTGTCTTTGGAAACTTGCTTGCGCAAGTTGAAACAAAATGAAACTTTACCATAATATTGTTGTAGCTTAAATTAGGATACAATTGAGTTGTTGTTTTGCTTCCGAAAACATAAACAATGGTGATTAGTAATGGTAGATTATCACTGTCATTTATGATGACAATGATGGACACATTATGAATAAGATTTGGTAAGGTCATGATCACATTCATTCTTTTCATGCCTATTTGTTGAAAACTAAAATGATGGTCATTTGCTTATGTGACTTATTTGATAAAACGCAATCTATTTAGTAGGAGCAACTTTGTTGCTTTGCATTTGATGTGCATTTGTTACATGGTCATTTTGTGGTTTTATCCATTAGATATTGAACTTGACAATGAGTAAATAAGGATGTAAAAAGTTGCTTGAAAAATATAACTTATATTATTTTGTTCCTTTTGATTGTTGCAAGTCATATTATTAATTCTAGTAACAAATTCAAGTGTTGGAATGCATACAAAGCATTCTAACATACATATATTGCTTATCTTTCTCATATTAGAAATTTAATTTCTAATCATGTTGGTTATTTGAACTTCTCCTATCTTGGTCATCTTGAAATTTGAATTTTTGTCATATTGGAATCTTATAATTACTAACCATATTGGTTATATATTGGTAATGGGTTAATTAATTGGATTTTGATTGGCACTGAATTTTTTTTCATGGAAGCTAGTTTGAACACACATGTATACTTAATAAATATGATGTTTTTGTTATTGTTTTAACATATTTTCTTCATTCATTGGTTCTTATACTCATTTTGATGTCATAAAATGAAATTTTGATATGTTTTTAAAGTTTGGTTATATTAGGTTGGAAGTATAGCTTATAAGTGATGTATTAGTTTTCACTAATATGATTGTTTTTGGGTTTTAAGTAAAGGTTTATATGCAAACTTGGTGTCTTTGTTCCTTTTTTGAGAATTTTTTTCAAATTCCTTTGTTCACATTCTTCTTTTGATGTTGTAAAACCAAAATATATTGTGTGTCTATGTTTTGGTTTTGTTAATTCATACAAAATTTCAAAAAATTGTGTTTTTACATGATGTAAAACATTCACATGGTGAGTTACATATTAGGTTTTTAGTTTGCATCAATAATAATTTGTGTTACTTGTTTAAATTCTTCAATGGGGCTTGTACAGATTGTAATGATAATATTCACATTGTAAACATTTTTTAAATCATGTTTTACATAATTTTGCAATTCACAAACAAAGGCACATATTTATATTCACAAATCCCTTTTGAAACATTTATTTATCTAAAATATTTTAAAAAATCATTATTAGATTTTTTTTCATCAATCAATATATATCAAATTGATGTTATGGCAAGTGCCACATTTCTTTGATGCCTTGTTTTAAGCTTGTCATTTTGAAATTCATTGTAGGGGCTACACTTGTGGCATTTGCCATGCATGTCACATTTTTGAAACACTAATTATTATCAATTTTAGAACTTTAACTATCCCATAAAATGTTCTTGGGAACATGTTCCCTAGGCAATGGTAATGGAACCCCTTAAGGTTTTACAAGACCACCACCTTGTGTGCACATAATTCTTGTAACGACTTTTGTTGGTTTTGTCTTAGAGGGTAGAAACTTTGATTCTATGTAAGATTTGGAATGAAGTTTTGGTTTAAACTTTGTATATGTATGTGTGGGTGATAGGTAGAAATTTGGTTGTATTACTTTGGTTACATTTCTAATCTAATTCATCTTCCACTCACATTACTTAACTATATAAAAGTCATTTTCCAAGGACCACATGTGAAACATGGCATTCATATGTTGGTATATAATCCTAATGTAGTTTTCATACTCAATTTATTATTATGTGTTAGATATAAATATTTTGCACTATATCTTGATCTTATATCATGCATATTATGCATTCATGTCTTTTGTCACATAAAAATGAATAGTTTTTGTTCAAGTCACATCCTCAAAATTCATAATTTTTTAGGCCAAAATGACATTTGAACCATTTCACTCAAATGTGTTGTTAAAAAAATTCATCAATTTTAATTTTTTTTGTTCTTTTAATCATCAATGTTAAAATCCTCTTCAATTTTAAGAAGGAATGGTGCACATTTTATATATAAAAAAAATGATGTTTGAAAAAAAAAGTTGTACATTCAAGAGATTTGAATGCTTTAAACATGCAAAAACATTTTTTACTTGCATCAAATTTTGAATATTGAAACTTTGCAAGTAATGGAACCATATTCCCGAAAAGATTGACAATCCAAACTATTGTGTTCCCTTTCTGATTCTTTCAAGGATACAAAAATATAATTTTAAAAAATGTCCACCCACTTAGGAGGTTCCTTCAATTGTGATTTTATTATGTTGCATGGTTTAATATCTCGACCATTTGCATGATTTTGTTTGAAGGTGAAGTTTAAAGCCATGAGACAATCATTCATTTGTTGTCATATTTTTTTGACTTTAACCAATGTAAGCACAAGACTTTATTTTTTAAAGTCTCTCCCCCCATCTAAAAATTACTTATCATACAAATATTGTATATGTGTCCTAAACTATCCAATTTTCTTCTCAAATAACTTACATCATCATCATTTAATACTTTTAACAAGGATCAAAACTCCACATCTAAAATCTAGACACAATATTATTCTTCTAGAATTACATTCTTGAGATCAAGGTTTTGTTACAACCTTGAAATGCCCATGTGCAATGATTGCTTATAAACATTATGAATATCTACATGTCTTAATATTAAACCCTAAAAGCTTAAGCCCTCTTGTGAAGTAATTTTCATAAAAAGAGCTCTAAACATATTTCTTCATGAATCTATGCACATATTTAAAAATAGAAGAAATACAAAATTAAATTTGAAGAACATAATGAAATTTTTTTAAAAAAAATTCAATACATTTTATAAACACCTTAGGAAGATTGGGCATTTAAAATGCACTGACTAAAGGGGAGTAGCTCTTGGCCAAAGTGATGGCAAAGTTTTGAATGCCCCAAAAAGAATATTGAGACATTAACAATTCAATTGAACTTCACAACAAAAGATTAAAATGTTAGCTATCCCATGTTTAAATTTCAATTCACATGGGGCTAGACTGAGTCAAATCTAACACTCCAATGAATGAGCACCCTGTAATTTTGTGCTTGAAAAAAAAACTCTCACGTTGTGTAACAATTGCCCAATTAGCAACACCTAGCCCAACAAAAGGGATTGATTAGGCACCACCTATTACCGTACACTAATAGAGGATAGGTGTTTAAGGGTTAATTTAATGTTTTTAGAGTCTAAGAATTCCTAGGTTAAATATAGTCACTAAAAGGTCCTAAGATATAACCGTTGCCTCATATGGACCTATAACATAAAATATAAGTAAACCCAAATAAGTATGTAAAACATGGGAACACCTATTGTGTGATTAGTATAATGTGTTGTGGGTGCATGCAAAACTCAATTTTTTTTCTTTTTGTGATGGGCCTCTTTGGTTGGGCCATCACATAGAATTTGACCAAGCATTGGATATTCCCAAAATAAATATAATGTAGTTTGACCTAGAAATAAAGGTTACAAGAGTCCTTTGCACAAAGGACATGGGATAAAATGTGGTGCTTTTGGGAACAATTTGGGGATTTGTATATCAAGATAGTTGTTTGTTTGTTTGTTTGTTTGGATGTGACAAGGATGTAGCCCTCTCAAACAATGGAGCGCTTTGCTCCAATTTTGGTAACGCCCAAAAGCCCTTAACAAAGTGGTGCACACATATGTTGTTTTGTATGTTTTGGAGCAATTTATAAAATGTGTATGAAATCAATTGAAAATCTAAAAAATGTTTTTTTCACAAGAACTTTGGTAAGTTAAGCCCACTCCAACCAATATGGTCTTGGGGATGGGTGACCTTATAAAAGGATTAATATACTTTGGCCAACAACACAAGGGCCCAATAGTCAAGTTGGAAACATCATTAAGGAACCATATGGAACAAGTTGGGAACACCAAGATTCCAAAGTTCTCAAAAAGTTGCATGGACCAAGTTATGGACGAGGTACCTGGCGAGAGCCTGCCGGTTACTAGAAATAGTCAAGGCATGATATTGCCAAGGCTACCTCCAGTAGCCAATCACCTCAAGCTGGTTACCATGCACAACTAACTGTTGTGGTTAGTTATGAGAATTGAAGGACCAGCCCTACTAAGTCAATTGGAGTCAATCCCATTTTGAGTATCAAACATTTTTTAATTTTGTACCTATCTATTATCATTTTTGTCATTAAGGAAATATCTGAAATGAATGTACAAAGATCATTATTTTCATCCATGATGGAAGCACTTATGATGTTTTCATCTAGGAACCAAGATGGTTATGAAAAAATAGGACCAATGAGAACTGAGGGTGATGCCCAGAGCTGTCAATAAAAATGAAGGTTGATTGGTTATTCCTCATCACTTATGACTTGATAACCAATCAAGTAGTCAAGATTCTCACAAGAGTTAGTTATGTATTACATCATTGTCCCCAATGTTGCTCCCATGGACTCATCACCCCAACTCACAATCCTTCTCTACATAGGACATCTTTCCATTAGGCTGCTCTAATTCCAGATTCAGTGATCTCAACAGTTTTCCATTGAGTTTTTTTCGATTAGATGTGCTCTTAAACATGTCATAGCTCTAGGGATCCAGCATTGACCAATTGCAGGAGCTGTGAGAGCAGTGAATCAAACTATGAATCATCATGCATTGACATCTGTCCCTTATTTTTTTAAGAGAAACTGTGTTCGCAAAGTTCTTCCTCACATAATTAAAGTACATATTTTCAACCCAATTGCAACTCTCAAAGCAGCATTGACCAATTGCAGGAGCTATGAAAGCAGCGAATCAAACTATGAATCATCATGCATTGACATCTGTCCCTTATTTTTTAAAGAGAAAATGTGCTCGCAAAGTTCTTCCTCACATGATTAATTACATATTTTCAACCCAATTGCAACTCTCGAACGGAAAGGAACTGTCTCTGCAGCAAGAATCAGGGCCCTATGTTAGTGACATTCCATTAGGCTGTTGTGATCAGAGAAACTGTGTGTGTAGGTATCTGTGATCACAGGAGCACTTAATGGAAAGAGAGAGAGACCCTTACTAGCCCCTAATAGGCCTACTACCCACAAAGCTGCTTGCTGCACATGGAAAGCTGCTGCACTCTATTCTACTACATACATACATACTTACCTAATACCAGAGAAGCGCACATGAAAACATGGGATCCAAAACCGGCTCCACCACATCTGGTGTCAGCAGAAGCTACAGTAGGCTCATATCTGTTATATTACGCAAGTACCAAAATTTATGATTCAGCCCCCGTGCTGCGCACATGGGCTGCAACAGTACTTTATTTGTTTTGCATGTTAGAGATCTCGACCGAGTCCAATTCTCATCACGTGAGCACACACCGCCCTCTTGCCCCCACTTACCACTTCCGCGCGCCCACGCCTTCACGTATGTTTTGGCGTAAAGGGAGAGAGAGAGAATTCAATCTGGTGATTGTCGTCGAGTCACAGTCTACAGACGCTGGGTCATACTCACATTTACCTGCGGCCCACCCACCCATTCATTCACCGGGCTTTCTTTCTTTCTTTCTTTCTTCTTTTTGCTTCACTCCTTGAACAACAATCCTGCGTTTTTCCAACTTCCAATTTGCGTCGCGGAAGGCGCGCACAGCGGGCGAGTGCCGGCAGCGTCACGGCTTCGTAAGCTGTGATGTGATGATCATGATTCATCATAGCGTGGCATGAGAGGGAGGAGGAGGAGGAGGAGGAAGTGGGGGGCCCAGGGGTGAGAACTTCTCCTCAGATGCGCTTCTGTGGGTCCTTTTGTCTCCGATTTCCCTTGTCTCCTCATCCAACTACCAGATAGCGATAAAAATCGGTCAACGAGAAAATCCTCGCACCTAGTAAAAACATGGTACTTCAAATCTTATCTGGATGAACTGATGAGTGGCATGGAAGGCTGTTGTTGGTTGAGCATCAGGGCTGACAGACATTGGTACCTTCTTCCCACTCCCTCCTCGTACCTTCCACCACAGAAGATCCCCCTTGCTGGTACCTTCCACCGCACAAGATCCCCCTTGCTGAAAACAGGTTTCTTCAGGCAGGTAATGGAGCTGTGAAAATACAAAAGGAAAAATCCACGCAGTGCTTTATGTCATTAAATAATCCCCAAAATAGTGAAATGAAATTTTGTGAAAAATGTGAAGTTGACATGTTGAAAAGTCATCTTAATTATCAAAGTCTACAACCCTGAATAATAATTTCACTACTCCTATCACAATATCATAGTAGATGATGGAAAAAAATCATAATTTCAAAATTTTTAAAACGAATTCATTTTTTGAAAAACATAATTATTCACTTTGTCAATGTGGAAACTGACCCTAGGTTACGATATTGTCCTGATTTTCTAACCTGAGTTTAAGAGAAAATGTCATTTGGGTAAGCTGGTTTTCTAACAGTGTTTTAGCCAATATAATTTGAGGTCACTTCCTACCTGCCTCCCCCCGCCCTAGGACCAAACCTATGTTGATTTTCATAGTGTAGTTGGAGGGCACAATGCGGGCCAATTTTTTTCCTCTGTGAAGAAGGGTGGGCATTTCATTTCTTAAAACACTTGCTTTTGTTTTCCTTATGATAACCATCGGGTAGCATGAGTATATATATATATATATATATATATTCAGAGCTTTCTTTTTTTTTAAATTTTTTTTGCTTGGTAGTAAAGCCCTTGGCTGTGCGCTTTACCCTACATGTAAATTGTTTCAGACTCCATAGTTTCCAAGTGGGTGGGACCTGTTACTTAATAGGCAGAGTCCTATCGGATACTATGGCTGCCTAAGAACAGAACAAGCCCAAACAAGATGAGTTGCCATTTCAAAAAGGCTATAATAGGGTTTTTCCAGGGGTTGTTCCAAATTGTAACCAATTTTCTCACATACATTCACATTTCAATAGCATTCTCAATCATAGATTCAAATTAAAACACACATTGACATCACAAAACAATAAAACCAAGCCTGCATATGACTGCCTTTCTCATCTGGAAAATGCTTGAAAAACCAACGAAGTAGGGGCCAACCAAAATGAACCAGCACCCACCAGCACACCATGAAGGATGAATGGTAAGTGGTCAGGAAACAGTTTTCTGTTTGGTTCCAGTTCCCTAGCTAACCATGGTGGTTACCTTAGTTGCTTTTTTTCCCTACCTACCTACTAACAACCTGCCCTAGTAAAAATGCCTTTACCTATGTATAAATCATCTACTTACCTACTAGTTACGTATTTTCCTACCTATTTACCTATATATGAGACCTATTTTCCTACAGAATTGGTTACAAAGGTTAAACCAAATTTATTGTTTTATAGGGTTCTATAGGTTTTTATGTAGTTTATGAGTTATCCATAGAAACTACATGGCCTGTGGTAAAAAGAGAAGACTTAACATGGCCTTTTGAGATCATGACATAACTTTCAGAATGGGAAATGAGTAAAAAACTTGGTCCTACTATAAACCCCTTTATAATCACACCCATTCTAGTCACATACTTGTTTGTGTCACATTTTTATTTTTTTTGATAACCATTCATTTTAGGAAGAAACATCATTCTTTAAAATCACTATCCCACTTAGTCACATTTTTTTTGGTCACATATCATACCTTTACCAAAAAAACACACTTAGTCACAAATTTTGTCACTATTAAGTTTGATTTTTCGGTAAAGGTATTACCAAACTAAGAAGCGAAAGTAACTAGTAGATTAAATATTAGTGGCACACAATGCAAATAATTTGTGTTTTAAAAAATTTAAGTGAATTACAAATAGTGCTAGAATATGATGGAGAAGCTTATCTTGATGTAGCTTTGTTCACATGCTTACACGTACTTGAATTTGTTGGTTTTAAATTTGTTCAATGATGTCATTTAAATCCATCACCATTTCTAAATGTTTTTTTTTTTTTTTTGTGTAATGAAGGCAAATAAATGCATCCTTTGATTTCAGATGAGTCATTGTTAGATTGTCACATCATGTGGGAAAACATCATATTTTAGAGGAGTCCATCTTTCTTAGTTTAATGTGTACCATTTGGATCTTGGAATGGATTTTAGACTTCTTATGGACCCAAATTTGTTCAAGAATTATGGAGTAGCTCGATGGTTAGGATTTCAAGTGAGTTCTTGTGATGTTAATGTACAATTTTGCCTATTGTCATATTGCCAACCCCTTTGACTAATATGGTTAGGGCTTAAGGTGTGGGTGTTTTACATAATTTAAAGGGTGGAACTTTCCATCATTGTCTATGATTTCATGTGCATATCCAATAGTTCTTTGAGTTTATCTTTCTTTGATTATTGACCATAAAGTCATTACTAATTGAAATCAATGGAGTTGCATTAGTTTTTCATTGTCATGCTTATGCCTTTTGGTTAAATCCTTGTTAATAATGAAAGGAACAAAGGATCTACATTTGAAGTGGGGTTTGTGACTAGTCATGATGTTGTTAAGTTAATGAAAAGGTTGTTATCATGTTTCTGTCATTTTCGCATGAACTTAAATTTTACAACATGTGAAATTGAACAATGGACCAAAGAATGGATGTCATGGAGGCTTTGATTCCTAATGATACAACTTTTATATGGGATGCCATGGAAGTGGCTTTTGAAAAAAATGATTGGGATGGTATGGAAGAATGGTGACCACTTAGCATCATTCTTGCAACATGGGGACAACTTTGCTATTAAAGCAAAAGAGGATAATGTGGAGGGAATGGAATTCTACATCATAATTTGCACTAACATTATTTTCATTGTTGAAAGTGATTTTTGTTGTTGTTAGGGAACATGGTTGCAATAGCTAATAATTTTTATCAAAAATGGGGACATTGTACCTTGCTTAGATATTCACATCCTACATATGTTCATGTGTCCCATGTGACAATTATTAAGTTCCCAATGTTGTTAGCACAACATAGGGTTCAAGATAATGATCATGTCTACTGGTTTCCAATCAAATGTTAGAAGGAATCAATGATGCTTTAACAACATTGAATTGAGTTGATGAATAAATCATTGTGGCTTAATCCTTTGTTGTGCCATGTTGGACTAGGTGGAACTCTATTGATTTCATTCATGGATCATGGTTCATGTGTTGTGTGGGTGGGTGTGAAAACCATGAACTTGAATGTGTGAAATGCCCAAGATTTTTTTTCCAATGTTTGTTATACTTGTTTGTATTCGTTTGCATTTGTCTATGTGATGTATAACATAATCTTCAAAGTAGTCTAAAAATTATACAAGGTAAAAAAGGCATAAAAATGATGTGATATGACTAATTCTACATGCATTTTGGAATTGGTGATTAACCATGAACCTAATGCCATTGATTATGTGGTTATTGCACTTGGTTTTTGCAAAGGAAATCCTCCCCACTCATGTAAATTTATAACAATATTTTTTCTTTTGTTGTTTAAACATGTTTGTCCTATATGTACATTGCAAATTAATTGTGTGACATTGAACTAACATTTTGTCTCTTTGTTTATGCATGTGTGGGTTCAAGATTTTGCTAAAAGTACTTTGAGTCACAAGTTTCATTGTGGAATTGGTAAATGAAAGTATGATGTTTTGTGAAATGCTTCTCTCATGACATTTATTATTTTGTTGTTTTTGTAATTTGCCTTTGGGTGAATTTTTGTACTAAGAAACCACTCATATGTGTGTCAAGTATTTACGTAGTAAATATTTGTACAACAAATTTCATATCAAACTACCTCATGGAGTTTCTAATGTTAACATAATGTAGAAAGACAACTCATGGAACATGATACCCATCAAATTCATATTATGGCATTAGATGTTTTGCACAATGCAAGATTTCTGGTGTCTTGAGATGGGCCAACAATTTTTTTCATGAGAAAGTTCAAGAGTTTCCACATTCATTGAAAAAAAAAACTTGAAGGAAATTGTCGTGGGCACAAAATCAACCAAGTCTATAGGATTTCTTCACCAAGATGAGAACAAAGGTGGGCCTAGTGCCAAATCCAGATCGTGAAACAAGAAAAACAAGAACAAGAATATGACATGTGCAAAACAATAATCCAACAAGATTTAATTACAAGGAAGAAACAAAAAAATAATAGGGTTATGATAAGAAAACATACACAAAATTAGTGTTGAACAAATTGAAGGTAATGGGGAATTCTACCTCTATTTATATCTATTGAGCACCTAGTTCAAAGAAGTTTTTTAAGAAACTTCCAACCTACATGTGGCCCATGTTCACCCATATGTGCCCATGTGCACCCATGTGTGAATTATGAATGAACTGAGACTTAGTTAAAAGTGAATTAAAATTTAATTAAAATTCAACTAAGAATGACCTAAAAATTAACTAAGAATTAATTAGAAATGAATTTAAAATTAATTGAAAATGAACTAAAAGTCAATTAAAAATGAACTAAAATTGAACTAAAACTTAATTGGAAGTTAACTAAAATTTAATTAGAAGCTAACTGAAAATGAACTGAAACTTAATTAGAAGTTAACTAAAAATGAATTGAAATTAAAGTAAAAATTAAGTATAAGTTCATTACAAGTCATGAATGAACTCCATGACATTGGCATCCGTGACACAATGGCTTAAAATCTTTAAAAAATGGTGTTATAATGTATGTAGTTTAATGACATGAATAAGGCATTTACAAGTTGGCTTTTGAATGTACATTGATTACATAGTCATGTACATTATTTGAATGTTCAAATGTGGTCAAAATTCAACAATGGTAGAAATGGTTAGTCACAACATTTAGCCCAATCTACATATGTAGATTTTTAATTTTATGTGAAATATGTTTTCTTCAAGTAAATTTTCAATGACAAAAGTTTCTTGAACTTTATGCAACTATTGGGGCTTTTGACATTTGGATCTCATCCATACATCTTTGTTCAATGCTAGTTTGCATAATTATAACAAGAAATTGATATCCAAAAAAATAAATAAAGAACATTAGGTTGAATTGTCAAAATGTTTCATGTTCATTTATTCCATTGTCTTAAAATTTTGATGATAGGATTATTGATCATGTGTCCATATGGATAATGCATGTTGGTTGTAAAAGATTCCATAAAATATGAACAAGTAAAATTGCAGGCAATGGACGTGTGAAAAGGATCTTCAATGCAATCATCCCTAAATCTTGTTGGGTGATATTAAAACTACAATCATTTTTAATTTGTGGAAATTTTAATTGTGCATCAGTGGTTATTAACTTGCAAAAGTGACTTGTAGGAATTTCCATTCACCTAGGCAAAGAGACAATTTCTTTAATGTACTTATGAAAGCATCCTCCCCTGCATGAATTTAGAAATCCATTGCAACTAGCATTCACATACTTTGGTGAACATGCTCATTAATCCACATTAGTCAACATAGTCCATCTAATTAAACATATCCATCAAATTTGGATTATTATATTTAGATTCTTGCAAATTAGATTACAAGCTAACATCTTCCCTATGCATATAAATAAATTTGTTATGTTAGATTAATTTTGCATCCATGAATTCTATATTTACTATAATTGGTTTTAACAAATTCAATATTAACCTGCTTTTGTCTTTTAACAATGCTTGCCATTTAAAACATTAAACTCTTGAAAAATTGAACTTTTATTTGAAAGATGATCTTCTCACTCAAATTTCTATGCAATTTCTCTAGCTAAAGGGTCAAATTTGTAATTTGGTTTTGATCGTCTTTGTAAATTTAGTTGGAGCATTAAATACTTCCAATCACAAACGAAATAACATGTTACACACACCAAACAAACATAAAAACCCATTGTAAAAGATCATATACAATCAAATTAATCTTGTTTTTCCTAATTACTAATATAATCACTTCATTTCTTAGTTGGATTTGCTCCATTTAACATTAATTTATAAGTACAAAAAAGAATTCATCAAGTGTTACAACACCTTTTGTGGGTTTTTGATGTATGTTCTTGAAGCAATCTACAAATCCTAGCTCATGTTAGTGGCAATGGCATATTCTTACAACAAATTAGAAACAATGATGACATCTTCCTACAAAAGAGTGGAAAGTTGAAGGATAATGACAAGCAAGAAAGGAAGTGACATCCAAGAGTTCCAAGCACTATGAGAAATCGTGTCCATAACAACTAAACTACCTTGCAATTAAAACTCCAAAACAACTAATATACAACTACATTATAGTTGTCCCATGGGAATATGGGGAATTAATAAATAAAATGCTAGGTTAAAAAATTAAAGAATTGCACAATAGTTGCAAATTAGTTGCAAGATGGACATCTATATAATAGAATACATGTACACACTATATATGTAATTGTAGTCAATGATGTTTGACTTTGTTGGTAAATTGCACTTGAATAACGTTTAATAACTACATTACAACTAGGGTAAATGGAACATATAATCAGTGATTACTTTACAATTAGTCTATAACTTTAACACATATGATCATATCACATGTATGCATTTTCACCACCCATTATATATAACATTTTCAACTTGTTTACAATTAGTTGTAAACTATGATTCACATTGGTACAACTAGTTATGCCATTAGGTTGCCACTATATATAAGTGCTACTTTTCCATTATTTTGTGATTGTGCTCAACTGTTTTATTACTAATTTTCCATTACAAACTTTTTGGACCATAGAATTTAATGAAGACCTATGAAAGTTTACTCTTGAAATGAAATAAAAAGTAATGTGTATATTGTATTACAAATTCAATTAAGGTGTACATATGGATCTACCTTTATACCATAAACATCTAACTACTACATTGACAAAGGTTGATTCCTTCAAGTTAATCATGTGCCTATAATTATTATCAAAGAAATTCAAGATGAATTACAAAGGATAATTGTTTTTTTTTCTAACAAGTAACATCTAATAAACATGTAAATCAACATAACCAAATAAGCCAAATGAGTATGTGAACACATTAATCAAATCAAATCAAGTCAACCATGTGATCATTGTGAACAACTAGTATGCAATCAAATTTCAATTTAGAATTTGAAATTTGGGTGGTAAAATATTAAACAAATGATACATGATAAAAAAATTAACATATTTTCACCATTGCATCAATAACCTTCATGCACCTAAATGCCTAATGTTAAAAAACTCAAGATAAATTAAAAAGGAGAATATATTTCACATGAAAAAATTTGTGCATTTTTTAGTTTTTTGATGATGTAATTATCATATCATGTGTAACATAACTAAGATTTTATTTTTCCTAGTTTAAAAGTAAAATTGAAATGTTATTGCAAGTTTTTTGTTCATTTAAAAAACTTGGAGGTTGAAGGGATTTTTTTTTTCTTAAAGGTTGAAAGTTCTTGTTTTTGTTCTTAGAATTTGAAGGGTCATGATTCTTAATTTGTTTATTTTCACATATTAAAAGAAATGGTGTGAAAAAATCTTCCATTTTATTAGAATTCGATTTGTAAGGTGTAATTTATAATGATGACGGATTTGTGGGGGGTGAATATGTTTATGAAAATCATGTTATGATTTTGTTTTTTGTTTGAGCATTTGAATTTTTTAAGTTAAAAGTAGAGTCGAAATAAAATTAATCAAACATATTATTTTTGTACATTTATGATGACTTTTTCTTATGTTATAGGGTCAAATTCTGATAATGTTTAAATCCATCAAAATCAAAGTTGTGCATACAAAGTAAGGCTTTTTCAAAAATAAAATGTGATTTTGTTTGAAAAAATAGTTTTAAGTAAAAAAATGCACATATAATTTGATTAGGTTGTTAATAATTATGTCAAATTGAACATGTTGTTTTTTGTGTAATAATCTAAACCAATATGTGCAAGAAGACAAATTCCAATACAACAAAGATGAAACATTTTTTTAAATGGTGAATTTTAAGCTCAATACTCCAAGTAGTGATTTTGAAAACCACCATTGTATACAAATGTAATTAATTATAGTTTAATTTGTATCAATGTTATGCATGTTGCATTTTAATGATAAATGAGTTTTGTTAGTGCCATTGTAGTTGTAAACTAGTTTTATTTAAATTGAAATGATGGATTGTTAGTGATATAATTTTGCAAGTGGTAATTCTAATTTTTCCATGAATAAATTATCTACCTCTATATCACTACTAGGTCCATTTGAATGAGTACCATGTAAACACCCTAACTATGACAACATTAAATTCTTTCTAAGTCTGGAGATACATTCAATTAATTCCACATACAATATTCAAGTACTAAGAATGGAAGAAAGAACATCCTTTATATTTCCATAAACCATGAAGCTCTACAATGTTTATCTCGCTTCCTTTCTCTCATAACTCTTCTACTTGATTCTTCTCTTAAAAAAACATCCATAACATACAAACAATAAGCATTCGAACCCCCCCCAAGTTAGTTGAAATGCTCTTTTATATTCCCCACAAAACAATTATAATTGTTTAACTATCTCACAAATCGACTTGCCACAAATCGACTACACTATGTTGACATAACAATCTGTTGCCGTACCAATTTGCCTATATTGTCATACTGATTTGCTTACTTTGTCACATTCGCTTTTTAATCTATCATCTCGACTTGTTTGTCTATCAACTTGCCTATATGTTTATTACTCTATCTCCATTTCCTAACATTATTCCCCTCTTAATTGTTTGTAGTGTCCCCACATAGTAAGTAAGCTCCTAAACCTAACTAGGATGTCCAATATTCTTAGTATAGAGCACCATCTGAGCAAAAGTAAGATAGTTGTCTATCTCATTGTCAAAAGATTTTGTTCCATCCTTTGTTGTAATTCGCTCACCCTTCACATATTGGTTGATTCAATTAGGTTTCACCAAATGAAGAAGACACTATTAATAATGTATAATCTTATTAATGCATGGTCAATTTATCCACCAAATGTTGAATGTGAAGAATGGCCAATTGTAAGTACAATGCATTTTGGCCAAGATGTGCATCTACTGCCTAAAACTTTATAAGTTCACAACTTACCCTCCACGTAATTGCCAAGGATAGGGTTGCGACACAAAAGGTAGAAAACAAATATCAAGCTACCAACATGGACAGAGAGTGGGTAGAGACCAAAATGAGGAGATGATTTATGGAATTGTTGCTCTTAAAGTCGAACATCTAACCCTGGCAAAAAAGGCAAGTGTCAAGTCGTATTCCAAAAGTGATATGGTACATATGATGCTAGAATTGGAGTATGTTTTGCCATTGTTGCCAAATCTAGAAACATACTACTTGTTGTATTGTTTTCAAATTTGATTTAGGGTAGGGGTAGCATTGCTAATACTAGAAAGCCATATCATTGAGTAACAATTCTTAGCGATGTGGGCTGTAGATGATTTAGAGTGGAAAAAATTTCTAGCCTATAACATAGTATGTTATTACATTCAGTACCATCAAGTAAGAAAATATGGATTGTTAGAGTTCGAGGTGGGTTGTTTGGGGCTCTATGCCTTGAGGTACTATTGTAGGTTAGAGTATGCCTATTAAAAGCATTACCACCGACACCATATTGTTGTTTTTAGTAGACCGATTTTTGCCATGACGTGAATGGAGATTATCCTAAATCATGTGGTAAGTCAAGCTCATGCCGACTCTGAGTAATGGAAGCAACTAATGGATCACTATTGGGAGCTTGTTTATTTCATTAACTTGGAAGATCGTGCAATGGAGGCAAAGGCTTGCAAAGGTGTGGGCTAAGAGTGAAGCCCATGAGTCACATTTCACGCTCCCGAGAATGTAGGAGAGTGTGAGGGAATGAACCCACACACTCCCAAATGGGCTTTCATTTTGGGATTTGGAGTCCCGATGGACTTTCGAATTTTCAGAGAGTAATTTCAGGGGACAAAGCTCAATGGATTGAAGAATTCCTTATACAATTAAAAGACTCTTGAAACGTAAATGTTTAAAATGGGTTCCCATGACCCATTGAAGTACTTAAAACACAAGTTTTGGTCAAAAGAAAGGTCAAGAGTTAGAGTGTCAATTTGACTCCCGACTAATAAAAGTGAAGAATCAACTTAATTTACTTATGTAAAGGTGGCGTTCCTCATATCATTGGAAAGATCTCGACAAGGGTTACAACTTTGCTTTAAATTTCACTTCAATTGGAAGTCTCCACAAAACGTTATGAACCTCCAAAGTTGCAGAAATCTCAATTTCGAGAATTTCGAGAGTCACGACTTGGGAGTCCCGGGACAAAATGACATTTGGGTGCAACCCACATGGCCAGGCACAAAAAATATTATAAAGGTGAAGGTGGTGTCTTCCCCCAAGTTTGGGCCATGGTGAGTTTTGTGAGTATGTGTATGGTCGTGGTTGGTCCATGCACCAAAAATGCTTCAACTACACATTAACCAACTTGTTGCTTGGTTTGTGTAGGTTCATGTGAATAATTGACCCACTTGTCATTCGTTTTAGTCCTCATCTTGAAGCTTCAACATGCCCCTCTACCCCTAAAATGCTTTGAGCTAACGAGTGTACCCCAACTCCTTCTTCTTTCATTGTTTTACCTTTGGACCCGTAGTTGTGTTAGTTAAAGAGTTTGGGGGTGCATCATTTTATTATTTTGTTTTACCTATTCTTGTAGGATTTACTACCTCTTGTTTCCTTATCAACTTTTTGATGGATGTGGTCTCATCCCCATCCTCTTTTAACAAAGAAACTTGTTTCGCCTCTTCTTTAATTGCTTCCTCACTAACAATTTCCTTTATGTTGTCTTCCTCGTATTTCCTTTCAAGCTATCAAATACTTTCATATGTAGCACCGAGAGCAATTGTGTATTTCCTAATTTGCTCGAAGTGCCACATGTTGAATTCTATTCTAGCCTCTTCCAAGAATTGATCCATTTCCATTAGGAGTCACTTGATGAGTTTGTCATCTAACGGTGCCTTGGTTTTATTTTCAATGGCCACATTTTCCCAATCATTAGCGGTTTGTAAAGTAAATGACTCTACTTTGTTTTGTGCCATTTGTAACTCCTTCCATAATGTCTTTTCTTTTGCCACCAAAATCTTTTGATCCTTTTGATGATTTTCATGAACATTCTCCACAGCTACCCACCGAATACTCAATTCATTTTCTCGTTGGTGCAGAATCTCTTCCATCCCCTTCAATTTTTCATATAGGTTGAACTACTCATTTTTGAGTGATTTGATTTCCTTGTTCCTAAAGTTGATTTTTGCATTAGCCTTCATGATAATCTCTTGATGGTGTTTTAGTCCTTCCTTATTTTCCATCTCTGTAACTTCCCTCACCATTTCCAATTCCTCTAGAACTAATTCCTCTTGAGTTTGTGACTTCCTAAATTACTAATGTAGTTGTTTGATCTTCTATGTTTCTTTCAACAACCTCTCATGGTTTGACTTGTTTTGTGTTAGTTGAGCCTCAAGGTCGAGGTTCCTGTTTTATACTTCTACTAAGACTTCATTTGTTTCCCTCTTTTCATTCTCTAAAGTATAACTCTTGTCTTTAGCTAACACATTTCTTCTCTTGAAATCCTCTAACTTTCTTCATAAATTGTTTTCTCCACTTGGTTTGCTAGTTGCTTATATGTTTCCTCCGGTTGTTTTGCCATCCTTTCATTTTTTTTTGCAATTTTTGAACTTTCCCATTTTTCTTCCTAATCTTCTATGCTAACATCTCCAACTATTCAGCCATGGCATCCAAATCCCCATTGGTGGATGCACCACTCTCCATAACCACTAATTGTTTTGCCATATCATTAACAGCTTCTTGCCATTGTTGATCCATCACTACTAATGCTCTTGTATGCAGTTCTTCCTCCATTTGTTACACTTTTCCTTCCTATTGATTCTTCCTTGTCTGTTCATTTTTTTTAGATTGCATTAACAATTCATTTTCTAGTTGTTGATGAAATGGTTTTTTTATTGCAATGATCTCCACATCCTCATCTTTAAAGTATTGAGATTTGTGATATTTTCCTTCAATAACATTGAATACCTCCTGTACTTTCTCCTTCTCCATATCCACATTTGTTGGAACATTTTACATACCCTCTTTTTCTACCAATTGTGTTTTTACTTCTTCTACAATGGGTAATAAGGGTTTTGCCATTACCTCACTAGGTATTTCAACATGCTTCCCTCCAATCTCACTTATAATGTTTGAAGCTTCAATAACTTCACCAAGATTCCCCTCTTGGATTGGAGATACCTTTATGATCCCCTTGCTCGTGGTTACAATCGATTTGCTCTTCTTCTTTTTCTTCTTCTTTTTCTTTACTAATTGGATTGCATTAACATCCACAATCATCTTTTTTTTTCTTGTTTTGGGTCTTCTTCTTGGTCCCAATAAATTCTTCTTTCTCTGGCTCCAACTATTTCAAATAATGATGACCAATAATGGTCAGAGTTGGTCCGGCTAAGGTATTTCCAATTTTCTTGTTTTGTGCTAAATTGCAATGATTTCATTTTGCAACTTGTGTGAAAACCAAACAACCCAATTCAATTCCTCCTTTTTTACTGCTAACATCGTTGAAATTAAAGCACCTGGAGCAAACTTGTTTCCTTGTTTGAAAGACATAATCTCTGGTAATGCTTCTATTCTAACTACCTTCCATCTGCCATTTGCTTTGGTAATTAAATAGCTTGAGCATGGTATGTAATGTTCGGAACAAACCTCTCTACTTGCTTTGCCTTCATGTACTCCTAGACTTGTAGTAGATTTGACTCAAGAGCATAATCACAATCATCCCGCTCCTTTTCCTAGAAAACTTGAAATTTTCCTTTCTCCATAGGCACCTCCATTCAATGCAATTTTTCTTGACACTCCTTCACATTCAGATGGGGGTGATTAAAACTCCACACATCTTCAAAGTTAAAACTCTGAAGCGTTGTCATTCTATAATTACTATCTTATTCACTTCCAGTTTCTTCCTCCCTAGTCTTTCTTATTCTCTGGTCTGGTGGTTTATACAAAGTTCTTCACTAATCTAGGGTTACAGATCGAGAAGCATGTCGTTTCTACACATATTCTTTTGCAAATCTCTCTCCACTAAACTTCCTAGTGTATGGCTTGAACCAAAAATCTTTTGGCACTCCTTGTTTTACAGCTATTATTCTACTACAAATTTTTTTCTCGCGCATTTCTCTTGCTCTTGCATTCCACTCAACAATCTACTCATTATATCTTTCTGAGTAGTCCTTCCACACATGGTATTTATGTTTGATGGCTTTCAATTCTGCTAACTCTTGAGGACATAATAGTTAATGGCCATATAGGACGCAACTCATTCATGGGCATGTTGAGCATATCATGCACTGTTTCCTTCACACAAGTTAATCTAGGTTGTAAACTAGTTTTCCTACTTTTATAGCTCCTTTTTTTATTTACATAAGTTCTTGGGTATAACAATATTGTTGTTTTTTTTCCCTCCTTTATAACTGATTTTTTTGGACCTTTCATTTTTAGAATTCTTGGTATGCCACTTCTTGAATCTTCTTCTTCAATCCATTCAATATCATTCTCATTAAAGGTTCCTCTCGGTTTTGGGTCAACCCAAGGTAAATTCTTTGGTTTAGTATACAAGTTAGGTGGAAAATTAGGTTTGTTTTTCTTCCTTTACCTATTTTTAATTTTTCCACTAGGTCTTGTGTCAATTGTAATGGTCGTTATTATTACATTGGTTGGTGGATTGTTATGATGGTAGGTTTTTAATTTGTTAATTTTTACTATCTCTACCCCCTCATCACTTATGGTTGACAATTCCACAATGTTGTTATCAAACACCTTTTGTATTTTAAAAGAACCTTTCCAAGGTAATGTAAATTTACCTCCCTTAATTTTGTGACTTTAGGCATCCAAAGTATTAACTCTCCTTCCTTAAAACTTGTCATCCTTCCTTTTTCATCCCTTTGTTCTTTGCGCAATAACTGAATATGGTCAATAATTTTTCTAGCTTGCCAATGAGTTTCATCCAATTTAAATAAATCTTCCATCCTTACCTTGGTAATTTTGTTTAATTTCTCTTGTGGTAAGTTGTGAACTCTTTTAATTGGTACCACAAATTTTGCTAGCATAATTGGTTGAATGCCGTAAACCAACTTGAAGGGTGTATATTGAATTGTCACTTTCTAAACCATTTAATATGCCCATAGAGTAGTGATTAACATTACATCCCAATCTGTCCAATTTGCATTTACTATTTTGGTTAATATTTTACCCAATGTTTTGTTAGTCGACTCAATTTGCCTATTCCCTTGTGAATAGTAAGTCATTGACTTATGATGTGAAATCATAAATTCTTCCACCAATATCTCAATAATTTTATTAATGAAATGACTACTTTAGTCACTTAGAAAATGGGCTGGGCAGCCAAATCAAATAATAATTTATTCATAAATAAATTTAGTGGTGCTTTTAGTTGTATTGTCTTGAAGTGTTTTTGCTTCTACCCATTTAGTAATATAATCAGTTACTACTATGATATATTGATTTTAAATATATTTTGCTGCCGATTTGACTGGTCCCATAAAATCAAGACTTCATTTCATGAAGGGTTCAAAGGCCACAATTAGTTTGAGTGGCCTTTTACCACTTTGCCATATAGGCTCTAAAAGTTGGCAAATGTCATAGTTTTGACATAACTCAATAGCATCTTTAGGCATAGAGGGCCACCAATAGCTTGAAAATAACACTTTTCTAACAGTAATATTTATGCCAAAATGCCCACCAATTGGCCATTCATGGAAATCTTCCAATATTTGAAACGCCTATTTTGGAAATTAATATTGTCTTAGGACCCCATTTGGTCTTAATTTATACAATTGTCCATGATATAAAATGTAAGGCCTAGCCCTTATGACTATTCGATTTCTTTCCTTTTTAGGTACATCATTGTTAAAATATCTTTTTTTCAAATATTTTATGATTGGGCCATACTAATCAACTCCCACATTAAATAAATGAACATCAAATAACTCTTCATTTATTCCTTTTGTCGATTCCCCATGATTGATTTTGGATAGGTGATATAGTAAAAAATGGACTTGATTCAGTTTGTAGACAACTTTAAAATCAAATTCTTGTAACATCAAAAGCCATTTTGTAATTCAACGTCTTACTGTCAATTTGTTCACTATATACAATAATGCCTGATGATCTATAAAGAAAATGAAACTATTTCCTAACAAATAGTGTTTAAATTTCTTCACAATATATATCATTGCTAAAGCTTCCTTTTTAGTTGTATAATTCTTTTCTACACTATTCATAAGTCTACTTGCATATCATATTGATCTATCAATGGTATTATCTGGGTTTTGACCTAACATAACCCCTAGTGCAAAGTTGATGCGTCGATATGCACATGGAATTGGATTTTCTAGTTTGGTACCATTAACACTAGCAAACATGTCATAGACGTTTTCATCCATTCCCAAGATTTATTACAAGCTTTAGTGCACTTGAATTCTTCATCTTTCTTTAATAGTTTGCACATGGGTGTTATTTTGCTGGGAAAGTTTTGGAAATAATGTCGATAGAAACTAGTTGCTCCTAAAAATCTCTTTAATTTTATCACATTAACTAGTATTAACATTATAGTGATTGTAGTATTTTTTCTGGGATCCACTAATAATCCATCACTACAAACAACATATCCAAGTAGAACATCCGAATTAACACATAATGCACATTTTTTAGGGTTAAAACTTATGCCATTTCATCTACATTCTTCGTAAGTGGTCTTTTTTACTTCCATATACATTGAAATTGTCTAGGAATACTTGCATAAAATTATTCAAATATTCCTTAAAGGATTTGGTCATCACTTTTTGAAAAGTGGTAGGAGCATTGCATAACCCAAATGGCATAATGTTAGCATATGCACCCCAATTTGAAATAAAGGCTATTTTTTCTTTGTTTTCTTCTGCCATTTTGACTTGGTTGTAGTCATTATAACCATCCATAAATGAGTACATTTCATGTTGAACCACTAAATCAAGAATTGAATCCAAGAAAGGTAACAAAAATGGATCCTTCTTGGTTTTGGCATTTAATTTTTGATAATCCACACATATATGCAATTTGCCCTTTTTCTTTAGCACAATTACTAGAGGGGATAACCATCAAGTGGTTTCTATAACATATTTAATCCAACATCTAGTAATTTGTTAAGGTCTCTTCTAATTCTTAATGCATAATTTGGATTCATTCTGTATTTTTTTTGTTTAACTGGTTGAACATTCACCATTAGTTCAATTTTATGTTCACATACTCCTCTTGGAATTCCTCCTAATTCCTTGTAGCTCGATGTAAAAACGTCTTTGTATTCCATTAACACATTTTAAATTTGTGCTTGAAATACATGGTAGTATGGCATTAATTAATACCTCTTTAGGTTCTTGTTTGCTTCCCAAGTTTAACTAGTTTTTTAGCTATCACTATCCAACTAACAATCTTTTTATCTTTAATAGTGATGTGGGAAGCCTCGTCCAATATTAAAGCTTTTCCTAATTGATGTTCATAAAAATACACTAGATAATCAACTCTATCTTCTAGACGTTGTAACATAACATAGTCTATTTCTTTTAAAAAATATAGCTCTTCAAGTGCTACTTCCCTTAGAAGCCACAATTTTGGTACTGCATTATAAAGTTATTCTTCTTCTCATTTTGACAATCCTTTTTCCCAATCAAATTCATCATTTAAATTCTTTGGCCATAATGATGAATTAATACGAATTCATTTTATTGCACTTAATATCACAATTTGTTATCTTGAAGTAATAGTGAAGGTACCATCACCCCAATTGTGATGAGCTTTAGCCAATTTCAACAATGGCCATCACAATAACATGGAATAAACTTCCACTCCATTTTCCATATCCAACGTAATGACTAAAATTTTGTAATCACAACCTGCCAAGTTGATTTTTAAGTTTTTAATCAAACCAATTGGTTGCACCTTCTGTTGGTTAACCATTCGCACCACAAATGGAGTCAATTAAGATTTTTTCAATCCGAATTTCTTTTCCAAACTCTTAGAGATAATGTTCACATTGGAGCCACCGTCTAGTAACACATCCCTTACTTCAAACTTTCCCTCCCAAACTTGAACAATTGGCATAGCTTCATCAAAATCTTCAACCTTTGTTGTTACTTTGCAAACGTCCACGATTTTTTTCAAAAATATTTTCAAATAAAGTTACAAGTCCAAAAGTTCATCTCACTCAAATTCACCTTCATATTGCTTTAATTTTTCCTTTAAGGTAGCGTTAGCTTGAATCAATTCTATCAAACTAAAAGGTGAACTAAGATCCACCTTAAGATCATTAAACTAATTTTTATTAACAAAACTTATTTAAATAATCTAATTGTAAGTGACATCTCTTCAAATTTGTAAGAATTCAAGCCAATGAAAAAAAATCTTAATTTTTATTTGATAACCAACAATGCCAAAAATTTGACAAGTAAGAAATGTTGCAGTTGGAAACAAAGACCCATGTTTCGCCCACCATTCTAAAGGACATTTAATGTTTTTAACATCCGCTTGAAACCTCTTGAACATTCGCAACTCCTTGTTCACCACCTCCTTGGTTCGTTCATTTGTTCTAGTAGACATTTCAAAAATGTCTAGGCTACTTTTATCATGAGTTTGCACATTTGCCATACGTTCAAATTCTACCATAAGGTGGAAGATGTGATAGCATTTCAAAAACATAAAAAATAAAGATTGTTGATCATATTCTTCCACAATGGAAACAACTTGTTTTCGACCAATAAAAGAAACTAACCTTAGACCTTTAAATCTAGGGTTTAACATAAGGGACAACATGTTATGTGTTTTTATCTTCTTCATATTTCTTGAAAAGTGAAAGAAAACCCTTAAAAACCCCACATATTTCTTTTCTAGTGCTAGATGTAAGCGCTGATAATTCGAAGGCTACAACAGAATCATCATCAATTAAATCCAGCAAATTAGATGAAATTCTAAATGATTACTTAAATTTCAAGCTCATAGTGATTGTTACATTTAAAACATCACAAAATAACCAATGCCCATGAAATTGGTTCAACACACAAGTATTTACAACTAAAGATAAAACATAAACAATTATTTAAGATATGTACCAAATTAAGGGTGGAGGAGGTACACAACTAGTAATCCTCATTGTAGTTTATTAACTACAACAAAGAACAATTGCCACCCTGAATTGTAATGCCTCTTGAAACAAGATGATTTTACTTGCAAACTTGTAGAAGTAGATTAGGGATCAACAAAACAACTTATAATTAAAAAAAACTAAAAACAAGATTTACAAAAATGGAACAAAAAACTAAATATTAGCATCAAAACTAATTTCGTTTTCATTAGAATGTTCAATTTTTTGGGCCTTAAACTAGCTTCAATGCAAGTTTTGTTCCACTCTTGATGATCTTTACCAAGTTTATTTGGCCAAGTAATGCATTTTTATAAATTAGCCTAAGTAGATTTAATAGACACATATTTCAAGTTCCTACAAACTTTGTCATTAATCATGGCATATTGACATGCTTTGAAAAAAACATGACCAAAATAGGTTCCCTAAAAGCTTTCCTCCAAACTTGAAGTTTCATATTTAACAACATGCTTCAAAACACTGGTCAATGTCTTTAAATTTAAACCTTCATCCTTCACATATGCTATTATCTTATTTCGCAAGCCATATGCATCTAAAAGATCAATAAGATTTTTAGTCAATGCTTGTCCTATAGTTTCAACATTTTCAAACAAACTAAGAATAATTTGTTTTGGTTTCCAATCAAATCCCAAAAAAATTATGACCAAGACTAATACATTATGTGCACCTTTGGACATTCATAGATCCAAACTAATAGTATCAACACTAATAAGAGAATAATATCGAAAGTAATAGCACAAAGAAGAGAGGAAAAAAGTAGCATGAACATGAGAACAACAATGTGAAAAGGAAAGGAGAGTAGCAACACGAAGAGGAGGAGAACAACAATGTGAAGAGGAAGAGAGTAACAACATGAAGAGGAGGAGAACAACAATGTGAAGAGGAAGAGAGCATGAACACAAAGAGGAGAACATGAGAGGAACAACACGAAGAGAGCAACACGAAGAGGAAAGGAAAACAACGCACAAAAGAAAGCACCGATGGGAAGAAGAGACAAAAAATGGGGCCTGAGCTGAATTTCAGTTCTTCATTTTATTCTAGTTTTAGGTTTTTTTAAGGTTTATTGGTTGCACCCATAGTTTTTTTTCTTTCAAACAGTCTACACTGGTGCCCACAATTGTTTGTATCCTTCTAATGACCTACAGCCTAAACATAAACCCCCCTCATATCCATATCCGGGTAGGGATCTGATATTTGCTTTTGATATCAGTTTTTCAAATTGTTTTTATCTTGTTCGAATATTATATCATTGTGAAATTCGAAGATAAGGATATCACCTTTTGATATTTAGAAGATTTCAAAAATGATACACAGAATGATATCCAGATTTTCAGGATATCCGCCCAACACTGGTTTGGATTTGAAAATAAGAGATAATTGCAAACTTACAAAAACTCTAGGCCCAAAGGACCCCACCTAAAATCCAATCCAAAGAATAGTGTAAGGTAAAAAATCCACAGGGTAGGGACATTCCCAAAATAAACATTTTGAGGGTTTATTTTGGGAATGTCCCTCATCGATGGATTTACTCATCATAAAAGCACCAAGTAAAAAAATACTATCATGAACTTAAACAATGTAAATCACAAGGAGTAAAAGGGGGACGGTTCTTATGCCTAAGGAGTGAGTGGGCATAAGTCCATCCTCTTTTCTACGAGGGAAATTAGTGAGAGAAATTAACAAACATAATAATAATAATAATGGTGCCCTCCAAATACATTAAGAAAAATTTCTCAGAGTGTTGAACCAGCAAGGAAAGCATCATTTGTGGGCCAATAAACAATCAGCCAAATTTTGCCTGGACTTTGGTCCTTTGCCCCATGTTTCATTTTCTCTCCCTTTCTTTGGGTGCTTTCTTTTTATAATGTTCGGGCAGAGTTTCATCAGCCCAAAATACTAAACAAAAATCAAGAATTTTTTGGTGTAACAACCAATTACAGCTGCTCCCGGGAATACAGCACAGTTCCACATTTAAGTACATGAATTAAATTAAATTATTTATTTATTTATTCGTTCTTGTCCTATCATAAAGCTCAAAAAGCCCAACAATCTATAACTTACCTATCTACCTACTTATCTACCTCGGGATGAACATGAGCTGCAGCAGCTAAGTGGATAAGGCGCCGAGTCGAGTCAGAAGAGACGAATATTGGTGGCGTTACACGGTTTCAGCCCTGATCTTTCTCCTACACAATTAAAAAATAAAATTCTTTGGTTGCGTTCTTTCTTCTTCAACACAATTATTCTTCGTCTCACACAATAATAGGTACTTTCGTGCCCAACAAGATCCGACATCGGTTCACATGACTTATCCAACCTGACATTAATCTGCTCTGGATGCTTGCATGCCTGCCTGCCTGCCACTTTTGTTTGTTTGTTTGTTTGTTTGTTTGTTGGTTCTCAACAACAACTTACAAAATCTCCATTTTCGCCCTTGGTTTCATGTAAACCTTGGACAAGATTTATCACAAAATAATAATAAAAATAAAAAACACATAAAAAAATAATTTAAAATTTTCTAAAAAAAACTAAAACCCGAACCAAGTTTAAAGAAACCGGGGGACTTCACAGTGGCCAAAGGTCACGGGCACCCACTAGTTTAGAGGAACACTTATCAAGCATAAGAACCTACCTGCTGGGCATTTCAAGAAGCAGGTATCACCCCGCAAAAAAAAACAAGAACTGAAACAAAAATTGTTGATTTTTATGCCGTCTAATGAATGGTCCTTGGCTGTGGGGATTACCAAAAATTGGAACTGCCTAACAAAATAAAAAAGAAGTTTCTCTTTTCTTTTCTACTTTTCTAGGCCCTATTTTTGCCACTTGGTGACAAAAAGAAAGAAAAAATTCAGCGTTACTCATTTCAAGGATTTTTGTAAAACGCGCACCAAGCTCACTGGATTAGGAGAACAAAAAAAAATTCTGAAAATTTTCATTTATTTAGGCAATAGGTTTTAGCTGGGGCGAAATGACAATACCACATTGGGAAGTTACATACTACATCCCATCTGTGGTGGATGAAGGTTCTCATCCAATCTGGTCCCGTAAAAGTCTTTTTTTTTATTCAGGGCGTTCCCAACGGCCGTTTCTCATGAATGTTGTGGTCCCTCCCCAGACTTTTTGGGTCACTGAGTAGTGAGGACCGGCCATTGGGAACCCAGTGAATTAAAAAAGGCTCCACTTAACAGTATACATTTTATTTTGCAACAATGCAATTCCAATGGCCAGACATGTGAGGGTGGAATAGGTCAAGATAAGAAGTGCCCCCTCTAAATGGAGAAGGTTCTGGGATCAAAATTGAGTGCCCATGAGCTTTACTATAGTTACATTTTGCGATACCACAAACAATAGGTGTTGTAAAGTTCTTCACCAAAAAAATTGTAAGGCAAAGGAACACAAAGTAATCAATCTCATCCACCATTTTCTGTCCAAGTAACCTCCCAACACTTTGGTCATTTTGCCCAGCCATGGGTTCCCAACTTGAGGTTGCCAAAATACACCTGGATTCTTGAATTTTTTTACTTTACTCTCTGAGCAGTAGCCAAATTTGGCTCTAATTCCTCTTGTGGATGATGGCCACTATTGGCTTGGGCACATGCACATCTCAGTACCCACTTTGGCCCCCAAAATTTTAGAAAAGGACAAAAAGTGACACATCCTTTTTTTTAAGCACATGTTGGCAGTCTCAGCCGCTGCCAATTTAAACAAAGGTAAATACTGAGCTTTTTTATTTAGAAAAGATAAATATTAGAACTCTTTTTCACCATATTAGGGTTTAACCAACATTCAAATTTAGGGTTCTATTTGTTGTTTGGGTTTTAACATTTTGAGCTCTTAACAAAAATTAATTAAGAATCCTAGCCTTAATGCATGATTTTTATATTAGGGTTATATTTATATATTATATTTTATATCATACAAAGACAAATTCAAGAAAGTTAAAACAAAAAAAAATCATTTCCAAACAACCATAATATCTACACATACACAAAAATTATAAATATCAAAGAAAAAAATTCAAAAAATAATGAAAAAAATTTAAATATCAAATACATACCAATATAAGAAGTGTTGTTGGAGTTCCATGTGTTATTTTTTAAAAAAAAGGGTTTTTAAACTATGAAAAATCTTAAATATTGTCCTAGACAGTTGATAAATTTTGTTTCCTGTGATAAAAATTTATAAAAATTTAATTTTACCCTTATTATTGTACCTCTTTTACCTGGGGCGCAACTGCAGCGGCTACTGCAGCCTAGGCTGTTAGCTGCCGCCGGAAAACTTTACCTCCATGCCCACCCAAGCGCGTCAGCGGTGGGCAAATTGAGAGGTTGCTGCCAAAGCCCCCCCATTTGCCCCTTTAAGCTGTGCATATGCCCAGCCTATATGGCCATCAAAAAATTGGCAAAAAAAGAAAACCCATTTGCCCCTTTAAGCTGTGCATATGCCCAGCCTATAAGGCCATCACAAAATTGGC
>Ga0116231_10000851_pt1 | contig 58358 bp, 45 predicted proteins | sample S1TSphgellanicum_2_FD_89695 | JGI IMG/M metagenome (GOLD analysis project Ga0116231, IMG submission 89695) | Host-associated microbial communities from peat moss isolated from Minnesota, USA - S1T2_Fd - Sphagnum magellanicum MG | ecosystem: Host-associated > Plants > Peat moss > Unclassified...
ATTTTTCACAATTAAAATATGCATCCCAAATTAATATTTATCAACATTGTGGTGGGTACATGGTTTTAATCCTTCAAATTGGTGACAAAAGTATTTCAACATATGAACCATCTAGTAAAAGTAGAAGGTTCTAAACAAGTGCATCAAGCCTAAGTGCACATATTTATAAAGTTGAAATATTGTGGTTAAATATAGGCACCAACCACCCATGTGTGTATGGGTAGTGGTGTAAATTTCTAATCCCAATTAGGCTTCCATTACATCCACAAGTTATTACCAATCCACCATGTAATTTACAACTTATTTAAAAAGCATTATCCTTTGAAAAAGTGAGAATGCAAGGTTTAGAAATCCATTTTTATCTTTGGGCTTTCAAATGGGATATGTTGATGAAATTAGATAGATTTGATAATGCAATTGTATGAAAATTTTTCAAATCCAATATTGAAGGCACATGCAAATTCAACCATTGGATCTTTCCTTCTATCTATTATGTTAATGCTATTCTATGCTTTGTTACATTATCACATTATGTTAATGCAATTACATTTGCTAATTTTTAGTTTCCCTTCATTTGTGGATTCTTGCCTTACTAGTTCCATTTTGAGTTTGATAACATTTGTGATGAACAATAAGAAACCTATCGAGCTAGCTTTAATCCAAACACCAAATATTTAACCTTTTCCTCAACCAAAATGGTATGTGATTTTATCATGTGCACTATGCCAATCTTTAACCATTTGAAAAAGGGAAACATTAAACATGTGCATTTAGGTAAATTAGTGATTAGGTTTTTTTATGCAAGCAATACCAAGTTTTTGATGTTCATTAGTCATGTTGAATTTTTTATTATTGATATTTATAAACATATTTCCCAAAATTATGATGCAAATCTAATTATGCCTAGAGTCAATCCTATGCCCCCTTTCATCCTCACTTGGCCATAATTCATCCCCACTTTGCAAGTATTCTTAAAACCCCTTAAATTTAGACCCAAACATTGAAAGTAAGGATGAAATTTCAAAATTGTGATCATGGTTTATTTTTCCAAAATTGCACCTATACACTTTGTGCTACCTACTTACAAGGCTACTTATACAATATATATTGCCCACCTACTTAGGGGCAAGAGAATTCGACCAAGTTTGCATGTAAACATGATATGAAAGATAAAAAATTAAAGCATATTTTAATTTTTTGCTACATGTTAGAACCCAATCAAGAAAGTTGTCAAAATTTCCAAAGAAATGTTGAATTTGGTGACTAAAATACTTGAAAAAAACATATTTCTATCATATTAAAAAGTTGGCTACATTTTGTTAAAAAAAGATGCTAATAGATTCATCCATTGTTTAATCCTTTGTTTTGTTTAATCAATACCCTTTTTAAAAAAATTGAAAGGGACGTTACACAAGGTGCATTTAAGGAATTTGATTATTGGGAAAAAATTCTCTAAAAGATTTGAATCCTCATTATTTTCAATCAAAAATCAAACTTGAGAAAATACATCAAATCAAGCTATCTTTGAAAAACACTAAATTTTAGCAATAATTAGATATGCATCATAAATTTGGGATATATTAGTAAAGATTGAAATAACATTCAACACCACTAATGAACATGCCCAAACTTGGTACTACTTACATGCAAGCCTAAACACTAATTTACCTACACATGTTTAATGTTTGCTTGTCTTAAAAGGTTAAAGATTGTCATGGTGCACATAAATCACTTACCCTCTTGGTTGATTAAAAGAACAAATATCATGGTAGCTTCAACACATGTTTGTTGAATAATTAATTAATTTTGAAATTTCATTTCAAAAAAAAAAATGGTCCTAAAATAAATCTTAATGTTATTAATGATGGATTAGCAATTGATTGAAGATGTAATGGACATTAATCAACATTAAATGTTTTGTTTAATATAGAATTGGGAGTTTGGAATTTGAACCATTACATGTGCACACACCAAAGTTTTTTAAAAGGTGGTTGGCACCCATAATTAACCATAGAATTTCAACTTTTTATTATTATGTGCACTTGAGTTCAATGAACTTGTATTAAAGGACCTTATATTTTAATTGCATGGTTCATATGTTGAAATATTTTGGTCATCGTTTTGAAGGATTGAAACCATGTCGCCACATAATGTTTGATAATATTGATTTGGGATGCATGTGGTAATTGTGGCAAACATGTACAACTTGATTATGAATGCCATTGCATATTTTGAATTGCACAAGGCTTTTGATTAATGGCTTACAATATGCATAAAATTAATCTATCTTGACTTTTACAAAGGATGGGGACATTATTTATTATTTATTATTTATTAATTTATTGGGGTAATGAAGGAAAATATTTATATTGGAATACCATTATCTCACACCCAATCTAGAAATTCACAAAGATATGTTAACTTGATAATCATTGAGAAATTGCATTCGCAAAGACCACATTGCCTTGCAGCTAGAGTTTAAAAACCACTATAGCATAACTATGTTGCAACTAATACCTCAATAGTGCAACTCCTTTGCAACTACACCCTATAAATACAATGAATTAATAAATAAATTTGCACATCAAAAAATAGGCTAATTGTTAGGTAGTTGCAGTGTAGTTGTAAGTGGATGTCTTATATGGTGATTTATACGCATCATAAATATGGATGTAGTAAACTACGTTTGATTTTTTGAAGAGTTGCATTGTACATGCATATTGCAACTAAAGTAGGATTGTTGGAAGGTAGTTACATAGTGAACAACTACTTTGCAACTAGTGTATGACATTCAGACATGTGATCACGCCACATGTTTGCATTCCCACCGTCCAATAAATATGAAGCTTGCAACAGTTTTTGCAAATGAAGCATGTTGTCACAACCTATTGGCTACTATTTTACCATTAGTTGCCACTACTATGCCACTAGGTATTTCATGTGTACCACTACAAAGCCACTACAGTGCCATTATGTTTGACATTTGGGCCATTAGGTAGCCACTATTGGGCCACTAAGTAAGTACTACCTATTCATTATGCATATAAAGTGTGAATTTGCAGGGGTCAAATTTGATTACAATTCTCCATAAACTTTATTAAAATATTTATATTGGATGCACATTAAGGTTTTCAAGCTTATACACCTATAATGTTTCTAGTTTACATGCACAAGAGCAAATTGATAATAGTTATCCTTTGCTGCTAGCTCCTTGGCACCCACAAGGGTTGCATCTTGTGGCATTGGTGGGTGTGTCATGGGTGTGTTTAGACATGGCGCACCATCATCAATCCCATTCAAAGTAGCACAAATATCCGTCATGATGCAAGATGATCAAGATTCTTTTTGGACCACCACTTTCCATGAAGGATTTTGTTCTTCGTCCATGAAGAACATTTGTTGAACTTGGGTGGGAAAAACAAAAGGTTCTTCATCCTTCGTCATCATATACCAAAAATTACAAACCAAGAACCTTACTTCATCTCGTTTATATGTTGGATTCCCCCAAACATCATTTTTGTTCCTGACCCATGCACACTGCATGAGAATGATGGGAGTTGAAATGGGTCCATAATCTAATTTGAATATGTCTTTTATAACACCAACATATTCTGCCGTTGCATCAGCATCCCCCATGTGGGTTTGTCATTGGCCCAAAAATATTGTCACCTCATAATCAAAACTAACCATGCCTTTCGTATTACAATCATTCATTCAGAAGTGTTGCCATACACCTTCATTTGTTGATACCTCAATTGTTGAGAATTCAAGTTCAATTAGTTAGGTTTTCATTAATTATTGGAATAGGAAAGTATGTAGGTTACTTTCACAATGTTAAACTGCTTTCTTTACTTAAATTAATTTGGTTATTTCTAGTCTGGTCTTTTAGTTAAATACCTTGGTGTCGATGGTTTGATTCTCTTTTCTTCATTGCACAAGTTTGTGTTTTTGATGTGGCAAAAACCTTGAAGAGTTCTTGATGTTATGTTTCATGTTATGAGCATCATGTTTTAGTTTCCTTTCAATAAAAATTTATGTTTGCACTTGATTATATCTCCTATTTGTTAACATGGTATTAAAGATTAGGTTGTTTGGTGATAAAGTTTAAAAAAATTTAAAGTTAAGTTTAAAAAAAAACTAGAACTTGAGAATCTCTAGTAATATCATAAGAGTTTATCAAGTGCAAGAGACAAGAGAGTAAATGAAAAAGTGTGAAGAAGAAGAAAATAAAAAAGTAGGTGAAAGGAAATCAACACATCGAAGGTTGTGAGAGTCAAATATTTAAATATAGATCTAGGTCTACTTTGAAAAGATCTTGGATTGAAACTTGGAGGGATTGTAGAAGACTATAAGGCCTTTTTATTTTCAAATTTTTAGAAGAAAAATTATATGTTTTGTAAGAAATATGAGCTTTTGAAGATTTTGTGTCAGATTTGGTTTTTTAGTCAGATTTCTTTTGTTTGAACTTTTTTGAATTTGAAACTTTGAGATTTTATAGATAATAAAGGATTACATATGTGAAAGAAATTTCATGCCATTTGGATATGTATTGAAAGAGATCCAAGTATTTAAAATTTCAACCTCAATTTCTTTTCAAAGTTATAACTCTTTGTGATCATCATCAATAGGGCTAAAAGTTTAAGCAAATGTGGAAGATGCATATTTGATGTGTCCCTTAGAATTTCAAGGGGTTTAAAGTTTTTGAGAGGGAGTTGTAAGTCATTTTATGTTCGGGTCCCAATTTGAGGTGGTTTCAAGAAAGTAGCAAGATCTCTTATTTTATGAAATTAAATGAATTGAAATTTTGGAAGGTGATATTAAACATAGTTTTTCATGTTTTAACAAAGTTTCAAATCGATTTGAGTTCATATATGAGTAGTGTAACTTTGCAAAGTTGTTGATAACATAAGTTTACATCAAGAAGATATCAAAATTTGTTTTTGAAGTGGAGCCAATACAATTTGGGAGAACTTGAAGAAAGGAGTTTAGATTTTGAAGATTGTGGAACACAAATACATATCAAGACCTTCAAACAAAATTTTGGTATGTAATCATGTACTTAATACCATACAAAATATTATACGAAATGTACGTATATATATTTAAAACTTATGTATAATATAAAAGTTCGTATAATATTCAAAACATACATATGTATGCAAGGTCCATCTTGTTCAACCTTAACCCTAACCCTAATCTTAAAAACCTAGGGAAGGAAATACCTTAACTCTAACTTTAAAAACCTAAGGAAGGAAAAGAAATCATTTCCTGAAGTAAATCATTTGTGTAACCCCAAGAAAACATTGAGTGTTGTTTAAAAAGATGGTGGACTGTCTTTCTTAAATTGTAATTGAAAAATTAGACAAGAACAATTTCCAAATGGGGAAAACCTATTGGGAGTTCGTAATTGGTGATGAGAAAGAACTTCCTTTCCTAAAAAAACCCCACACAACAACAAATTCAAACGAAGAAAACTTGGCATCAAAATGTTAAGAAAATCTTATATTTATTTTCTATGAATGTGTGCAATTTGATGATTGTGCATATTCCAGATGTAAAATCACCCAAGCAAGTTTGAAATAAATTAGTGAAGATGTATAACACCAATACATAAGCTTACAAAATGCAACTCAACCAAAAGTTGCATAATTTGCAAAAAAACAAGATGAAAATTAGTGACTATTCTATAAAGGTGAAAAACCTTACATATGTTTTTGCATGTATAGGAGCCCCTATAATTATTGAAGATGTAGTGGCTATGATTTTGATGCAACTAAATGGGTGGAAGCTAAAACATTAAAAACAAATTCTGTATTAGTAACAATAAAATTTATGTATGAATGCATTTTTACCAAGTTTGGGTGTCCATTAACTATAATCATAGATCAAGGGGTGCATTTTATAAATGATGTTATAAAACAAACATATCATTTTTTATTAAAACATGCCAATTCCACTACTTATTACCCATAGGAAAATGGTTAGGCATAATCCATTAACGAGGTTTTGTGAACATCATTGATTAAGTTGGTTAATGAAAATAAAATAGATTGGGATGACCATTTACCCATAGTCCTATTTTTTTACAAAACAACATATAAACTAGCTAAAGGGTATATATACACCATACCAACTTGTTTATGGGTTAGATCTTTTAATGCCTGGAAAACACATTTTACCAATAATTGGTAGTAACCACAAAAAAGGAAATATGATGGGTTTAACAAGTAAGGTGTCAAAGTTAGAGAAGCTACATGAATACATATTGCAATATGAAGTGAATCTAGGAATTCAACATTAGAATAGGGCTTTGTGGAGTCAAATACAAAAATACAAAAAAATAGTTCAAATTCGGTGATTTTGTTTTGTGGTTTCCAAAGGGGAATAAGTCACATTTGGGGAAGTTCATTAAAAAATGGTTTGGACTATACAAATTACATTACATGTTGCCTAACAATACAATATTACTGGTGACACTAACTAACTTTGAACCTAATCCTATATTAGAAAATATATACAAGTTAAAACCATACTAATTGATTACATTTGAGGTGTAAAAAACTAGTTTATTGGGAGGAACTACAGACCATAGATCAACCATGGAAAGGAGTCTAGGAAGACAATGATACAGATGAAGATGAAGATGACGAAGAAACACCATGACGACCATAGATTAATAATGAAAAACTAGTGATCAAAACCATAGATAAATTTGTTGATTCACTAGTAGAATCAATTGATGTAATAATTAAATGGTTGACTCTACTGTTTAGGTGGAACATATTTCAACACACATGGCGAAGACAATGATGGATTACAATGGTATATGGATGAATGAAGAAGATTAAAGTGCATCCAAACCATTAAGGGATAATAATTCCTTCCACATGGATGTAAAGGAACAAGGCCATCATGAAATGGACAAGGTGCTTAAAAAAAAAGAACATTTAATGCAAAAATGGTAGGTTGCCCTAAACAAAAAAATGGGAGGGGGGAATGAAAGTTGAACTTTTTTGCATTTGAAGTTGTTCCAAAAGGATTTTGTGTTCTGCAATTTGTGTTGCAGCATGAGTGAATGCTCTTGAAAAATTGTAGAAACTTGTAAGAGAAGCATAAGCACACATAGTTGTAGAGTGAGAGAGTGTGTGTAGAAACTTGAAAAAGAACATTACATGGAAAAAGTTCTTGCAAAGCAAAGGGAATTATAGGCAAAGTTAAAGAGATAGACTAGAGGACCAATTTACAACACTGTGTCATTGAAAGCAATTTCACCATTGGCATCACCATCATCATTGGAATGTGAGGAAGGGAAATAATTCACAAAAGAAATTAGTGAAGCAATTATATGTGCAAATGATCTTGAGGAGACCACAAGACCATTGTTGAAAAGGTTGCAGAAAGGAATTTTCAGAAGAAGAGCGAGTTCTTCTAGCAACAAGATTTTGTTCAATAATCTGTGTAGTGAAATAAATAGATGGACAAAGATGCAAGAGAAAATGCAAGCAAGTGAAAACATGAAGAAAAGAAAGAATTTTATCATTCAACACTGGTTTTGGAAAGATTGTTTAGGTATATGTTTCAAGAGGATTTAGAAGGTACATAAAAAAAGACAACATATATTTAGAAAAAGTCTAAGATGTTTAAGGAGGAGTTGCATCAAGTTTTGGACAGTAGGAGGGGAATAACAAGGGGATTTCCAAGATCTATGCAGAAAAGAAAAAACACATATGAGGTTGGAAAAGGCTCAAAGCAATGGAGGAAGTCAAGAGAGGATGTTAAACCTTAGAAAATCATGTGCAAAAGTACCAAACACTATTAGAATTCCTATTTTTTTTACTAAAAATTTTGGTCAAAAAAGATCCATCTTGGACAAGTCATTTTGAACCTGTCCATTGTGACTAGACCATGTACTTTTTGACCAAGCTTAAGTTGACATTTTTGATTAGTCATTTTGATTGGTACTTTTGACTAGTCAATATAACAGTCAAATGATTTTTTGATTAGTCAAACATCATTTTGACTAGGCAAATGCCACGTGGCATTTAAATAATGGCCGCCCAAGTTAAACCAGGTGGCATTTAAACATTGGCCAACTAAACTATGTCACATTACATTTAAAAATTGCTCATCTAAGCTATGCCTTGTAGCATTTAAACATTAGCCATCTAGGCTATGCCATATGGATAAAACATAAATAACCTAAATTAGACCTAAAATTAAATATCCTACTCCTAAAGTCCCTATGTCTTGGAACTTGCTACCTTAATTTTTAAGTCTAGATGTAGGAGCTTATAACTAGCAACTAGGTATGAAAGCTTAAAGAAGGCTAAGGCAACTTAAACTATGACCTTTACTTGGCTCTAATGTGTACCACCTAGATTAAGCCTACACCTAGATGACCAAGGTAAGAAAATCCTATTTCATTTAGAATTTGACCTTTAAAGTTGAGCCATTTTTCTTGGCTCATCCCAAGTGACTATCCTTTTAAAAATATTTTTTGTGTCTTGAATACCTATGGTGTAGTTATTTATATTGCTCATCATTTGGAAAGGATGACAAACAATATGGGACAAACTATGTCTGCAGGATGTGATTTTCTTTCACAACTTGAACAAAGAGAATGATGAGATGAAGAGAGTTGAGCTCTTGGGTTTTCTGCACAAGAACACTTGTCTTCCAGATGTTAGTCTCTTTCACAACTTGGACACCAGGAATGATGAGATGAAGAGAATCAAGTTCTTGGGTCTTTTTAGATTTTGGTACAACCACATTGTCTATGGTGTGTGAATTTCATACCTTGAAAATCAGGTATGATTCAGTGAGGGAGAATTGAGCTCTTGCCTTGAGTACAAGAATGTTGTCAGTGGATTTTGGTACCAGAACAATGGCTGTGGTATGTGAATTTCACAAAGCTAAAAATCAGGAATGATGAGGCAAGGAGAGTTGAGCTTTTGGGTTCTGGCTCAAGAGAGTTGTCTGTGGTGTGTGAATTTCACAACTCAAAGATCAGGTATGTGGAGGTGAGGAGAATTGAGCTTTTGGGTTTTGGTACAAGAACAATCTTGTCTTTTGAACGTGTGAAATTTCACTTCTTCTGATGAGGTGAGGATGATTGAGGTTTTGGGTTTTGGTAAAAAACCATTCATTGTCTGCAGTATGCAAACTTGAAGGGATTTTTGAAGGGACTCTCTCCTTGTATCTGCAGGAAGAAGAAGCATCCAGAAGTGCAAGACTTGAAGGCAGTTCAGAAGATGAAGTAGGTTTGTGCAGGTAACAGTTGATGGTAGTATGATATAAGCCTTGGAGCAAATGATGGTGGGATTTTGCAAATAGTGTCTCTCATGTACAAAAAGAGGGACAGATCTCAACAAGCAGCAAAAAGCTCAGTTGAGCTGAATCAGATGGAGCTTTTCCAATCTGACATGTCAGACAGATTGGTGCCATGCATGCCTTGTCCATGAGGCATCATCAGCAGAAGCTTTGGTTGCAGGCAAAGCTCAGAGACTATGCTTGGAAAGAAATCTTCCTGAGTTTGCTACATGAAGAGATGGCAAGTCCAACATTCTCTGAAACTCTCTAGCATGCATATCAATGCAATCCTGGCAGTGGAGATGATTTGATTTGCTAAAACAATGAAATCTATAACATCTGCAAAACAGTCAATTCCATCTGCAGTGCACATGGTGTGATGAAGAGGTTCAAAACCTAGTTGTTTGAGACAAACAATTAAGTGCAAGAAAGGAAAACAAAACTGCAGATGGTAGCTGAAAGGACAACAAAAGCATGGAGGGAGAAGTTCAAATTCTTCACCTTTTGCTCAATAGAGATGAAGAATTCCATTGTTAAAAAGAGACGGTGCCACTTCTCTCCCAGCAATCATGCAGATCAAGTGGAGACACATTTGATGCCCACCAGCCAGTGCTTCTGACAAGCTCTGATGAATCCCCAAAACCTGATTGAACAAGCTCTTGATGGGGGAAGAAAATAAACCCTATATCCTATGAAATCCAGAACCAAAGAAGACAAGCCTCCTACAATCAGAACAATGCCGCAGATGCGCAATCCGATGGAAAAGAAACTCTTGCAGCACGGAGTTGAAGAAGATTTGGTCGCATGACCTTTGCTTTGCTCAATTCTGAGAGGTTCCGCACTGAGGACAGAATCTGAAGGACGGATCGACAGGCGATGCGCATGACCAGCAGCGTAACATGGGAGCCGTGGGTGTCCAATCTTGTTGTCGTCGTCCTGCGGCGGCAGGAGGAGGAGCAGGAGGTTTGAACCTCTTGAGGGCCGCCTCTTGAAGCGTTTGGAACTGCGACATGGGCATCAGGAAGCCACAAGACTCGCACGCGATCGCCGGGTTGTCGCCGCTCCACCTCCACAATGGGATGAAGAACGCGCGGAACACATTATCGTACTCGACAAGATCTGCAGGGGAGTCGCAGCGAGGGCACACTGCGAATCCCTTGTGTATCTCTTTCCGCACCTCCTGGTTCACACCACCGAAGAAGAAGAAGAACATCTCTCTCTCTCTCTCTCTCTCTCTCTCCTCAGAGACTCGATTCTCTAGCTTCTTTGTCGTCGTCTCTTCTTCCCGTACCACAATCAGAACTTTCTGAATTCCTCCGTCAATGCTTGCGCTCTTGTTCACTACGCGCGCATCTCTTTTCGCGTCAGACTAAGGCAAGAAGCCGCGAATGCATGCCCATCAGCAAAACACCTACCTGGAGTCGGAGAATCAGGATCGAATTATCTGGAAAAAGACGGTGACTGTCAGAGTGAGGAGATTCTAGAAACTCGTTCATGGTCGGCGGAACTACGTCGTTCTTCCAGGAGCAACACAATTTCACGTGGCAACAATACCTGGACGACGAGGAAGACGAGTTCTTGTTGACGGCTTTTGTCCGTCTCTCTGCGCCAATTTCAGGCTCAAAACTTTGGCTTTCTTTTCCACCAGAAGCGGGCGATGGATATCCCGGTGCATCAAGATCCTTGCATGGACAGCCAGCTAAGAAAGGAACAAGAAAATATTGATAACAACCGACGAGACAGATTACTTGTGCCCCTGAGAAAGAGAGAGAGACACACTCACACACACAGACACACACACAAACAATGGCGGATGGTCAGGTCTGGAGATGAAGCAGAAGCTGCATATGTGTCACCATAGTATTTACAGGATTGCTGCAATTCTCTTCCCAATCCATCATCGAATTTTAGAAACAAAACACATCAGGGATGCACATGTTTTCTCTGCAATGCTTACATGCTTTCTCAAGTTGGGATGCTGCTGCACATGGTACCTATTTCATTTTCACAACTTGTTTCTGAAGAGCAGCGAGAGAAGAAGTTAGACTAAAAATAAGATGGACAGAGGCTGTGTGATAATATTGCAAGAGATTTGATAGAGAGAATACTTTCAGATAGAGAGCTTTCAATCTGAAGCTGTGTCAAGCTTTTGCAGAGTCATTCAATTTCAAAGCTGTGTTGGTGATCTTTTGTATGTGATCTTTTGTAGAGTCATCCATTTCAGAGCTGTGTTGTTGTTTTGTTCAAGAATTTTACAACTCTGCAGTAATGGCTTGAAACCTTGAAGAGAATTCACAAACTGTGAGTGAGTTACAACAGTTCGCAAACAGCAACAAAATGGACATGAGCAGCTTTTTTAGGTCACAGAGTGAATCTCCAAATGTCTTTGAGAAAAAACCACCAAATGTGTTTGATGAGAAAACAATACATTTGGTGATTCACAATTCACACTGGATGTCTTTGACAAAAGAAGACATTCCGTGATTCACAGATCAACTGTCAATGGATTCTGTGGGTATGTATCATGATGGCAGTGCATGCCTCTGAATTGAACCATGAAACATGTGCAGGCAGCTTTGGAGAGACTGGTGAAGTGTTGGAGCTCATAAGTGTTTCTGTTGACATGTTCTGTAATCTACAAACACATGCATGCTTGTTGTATCGGCAGGAGAGGTGCCTCGCAAGCACATTATGCAATGCAAGGCATCAGTTCTTATGAGGTACTTATTCTCATTAGGTATCAGAGACTTGAAACCTGATAGTAGGGTTTAAACTGATTGTGTCTGCATACAGATATGATACATCGATGTACTTGTGAGGACATCAAAATAGTTTGACAAATGGAGGACCTGACGTAATCTGCATTGGAGATTGAAACCAAATGAATGTGAGCTGCTTCAGATAGATTGTAGAATAATCTTGAATTCTGTGAGAGGTAAGTCTCTGGTTTTTGTTGGGGAGTCAATGGTGTAAACCACTTCCAAGCAGCTCTGTGCACATGTTAGCAGGCATGTCTCTGTGTGTGTCTCTTAACTCTCCATCTCTGAATTTGGGCTGGACCTGGGATCAATGAGCAACAGTATAGAAGTAAGAGGAATTGTGTGAACATATGAAATCGAATCACCCTAGAGTGGTATCAATATGAGTTTCTGGGCACTCATGCAGCATTTTGTTCAAAGCAAGGGATGCTGCATGCAACAAATAGCAGAAGGGACAGTTTATGTCTGGAGGAGCAAAATAATGTGTAGGTTCCTTGGGCTGTTGTCTTTCTCCCCTCACACTGAGCACACAAGTCCATACATGCCCACATATCCATCCTCTGACTTGTGGTGAGAACATTTTGGTTTTCCCTGGAAGTTTTGGGCAATAGTAGAGAGAATTGTATGCTTGGACAGTGGCAATAGTTAATTTGTTAGAAATTGCAAATGCCTGTCTTCATGAGGTGTGCATTATTGATCCTGCTCTTTCCTGGTGATGAGGAGGTTGCTGGCAGGAACACATGAATGGAGTCGATGTTAGTAGCATGATAGCAAGGTTTTGAACAGGGCTTCTTCTGCTGCGCAGCTTTGATAACAATTATCAAATTCTTGTGGCTCATGAGTGGGAAATTGATTTGTCAAATGGAATGTATAGGAAGGTCTGAATGTGAAATGCTTTATTGATTCATAGACACATGCTTGTGTGTGTTTACTTTGCCAACCTTGGACAGAATCTGTGTTTGAATACAGGTCATGCAATGATAGATGATCTTTGAGGAGTAGAGTTCATTGCATGATGTGTGTGAGAGCCTGGGTAGTTGGGGCAGTAAATATCTGCTTCAGCCATAGTTTGATCTGTAATTTGTTGTTCCCATATGCATGAGAGTGCAAGAGTACTCCAGCATTGAGAATAGCAGATGAGAAATAGAGCGTATCATTCTAGGGTGTTCTACTGACCAGTGGAAGGGTTCTAGTCCTAACTCCTACCCTGGGCATTGTGAATCCAGCATCTGATGAAAGCTGTGCTACTGTCTATTCTGGGAGTGACCATTTGGTCTCTGATGTTGGAAATCAAGTTGCAATATGACTGATTGGTGCATGTGGGAGGTCTTGCCATTTGAGGCACTTTTGCATGTGATCTGTGAGTCTGCTTGAAAGGGAAGTGCTTAAACCTCTGTAGTATCCAAGGGATTGGGTGATGTATACATGACAATGTTCAGAAGTGGGGTTCTTTCCATTTGTAGATCAAGAGAGGTTTACCATGCTGATGCAGCTGACACATTGAGGATCAGAGGTGAGTCAATGGGGGATTCTGTATGGAAATTCCTGATGAAGGAATTCTTTTCTCCAGGGTGAAGAAAGTGCTGAAGAATCAAAGAAGCATTCAAAGTAAAACTGTCTGTACTTATCAGCGCGCATCTTGTACAAGAGGGGCTTTTACCATGGTAATGCAGCTGACACTGACGATTGGAGGCAAGTCCATTGGAGATTCTGTTTGCAAATTGCTGAAAAAGGAATTGCTTTGTCCCGGGTGAAGAAAGTATTGGAAGAATCAAAAGAAGCATTCAAAGCCTGAACTGTCTGTACTTGTTACCATCATGTATTTTGTCAAAAAAAAACTTTGAATCCAATAGTTTGAATTCCTTGAGTTTTGATTCTGGCTGATTTCTATGCTTTTGTTTCTGTGCATGTGTGTGTGCGTTTCACAATCTCAAGGTTCAAAGTTGTAAGAACTTTCTGTCTCTGAAGAACCATCCCCTTCAATTTGCTGTCTGCCGCTCCTACCATTGGAACAAGATAAGAATGCCTCCTGTAGTAATAGTCCTCTCCAAGAGAGACATCCTGTAATAATAGTCTTCTTGGAGACATCCTGCAGTAGTAGTAGTCCTCTTCCTTTCCAGACCACATTCAGCTGCCTCATTGCAATTATGAGCTTGAAGAAACTGCAAATAGGAGCTTTTGGTAGAGATGTCAAATTGTGTCTGAAGCAGCAGTGCCTTGATTCGGTCCAAGCAACTACTCCGAGCTTTGGAAGCTTTGAAGCATTATTATCTCTCTTTATAACCAGGGATTTCTTGCTGCAGATTGCATGCAAACTCTGCAATGTTCAGCACTTCAACTAAAACATAATCTCAAGATTATCATTCCAGCTCTCGAAGATGAGATATAAAACGTGCCACAAAACGCTGACAAAACCTACTTCCAAAAGGACACGAATGTCCACAAAACCCTCTTACAAGAGAAGGCAAAATTCGCACAGAAAAACCTCGTCCGAAAGGAGGTAGTAGAAGAGGTTTCTTCTTCCTCTCGCTTTCGAGCTCGTTTAGTGTACTTGCTTGGTATGTGGGATGGAGACCGGAGGGGCCGTTAGTGGATTGCAAGAAAGGTGCAAGAGAGGTTGAGTACAGAAACCAAAGTTGTTGTGAGAGGAGCGCGGCGAGGGCCAAAGGAAGAAGAAAGAGAGCCAAAGAGAGCACAGTTGAGGCGAGCTTCTGACCTTTCGCATGCTTTCTCCTCTTCTCGTAAATGTGTGAGTTCTTTGTTGCCTGACCTTGTTGTCTTCGGTTTTGGTTTTGAGGCTTTTCCAGAGTCTGTGTGCCTGGGGCGAAGGAGTTTCTTCTTCCATCTGCTTACTGATTGATGCTGTCAAACATGCCGTGCTTTGATTGAGGAAGTGTAGAAAAGAAATCAGCCTCGCCATAGACACATCTCTCTGTTGCTGCTTGAGAATCGGAAGAAGTGAATAGGATTCTGCAGCGACAAGATGTTGCTACTGTGCTTTTCATCAAAACTGGATCAGGATTTTTGTTTCAGAAGCAAACAACATTTGAGAAGCAAACAGCAAACGTGATGGAGGAATGTGACGGAAGTTTCTGTTTTTTTTTTCAGGGGTTGAGGGAAACCATGATGGGCTCAGACGAAGCAGAAGATGACGAGCGACGTTTGTACACATCTACAGACATGATGGACAGCTTGACTCTGGATTCAGAGCCTCATCCTTTCCTCCCCACCAACAGTGATTATCGGAATGCAATGTCAGGAGGTGCAAACTTCTTCTTCTCATCAGCGCTGCAAGAATCATATCCACTTGCAGCTAAACTTGCAGATGCAGATCAATTCGGATTTCAGGAGTCTTCTGCACAAAGCAGTGGCAGTTTACAAGAGGATTTGTTATTGGAGCCACCATCATATGCAGATGCCATTTTTGCCCGAGACCTGAGCCACAGTATGACAGCAGTTTTCTCACAGACAGATTCATTTTCCGATGTGCTCACAATCACAGTGACAGATCCACAGAAAATTCCAGAGTCAGGTGCCTCACTTGCAGCTGGAGTTGCATCCTCATATGTAACCTATTTGATCAACACACATACGAATATTGCATCTTACCAGGGGTCCGATTTCAGTTTGCGGCGACGTTTCCGTGACGTTGTCACACTTGCAGACAGGCTTGCACAAAGCTTCAGGGGGTTTTTCATTCCACCTCGGCCAGATAAGAATACTGTGGAGAGCCAGGTGATGCAAAAGGATGAGTTTATTGAGAATCGGCGTGCAGCATTGGAGAAATACTTCGGCAGATTGGCTGCACATCCTGTTCTTCGCCGAAGCAATGAACTTCGTTTGTTCCTGCAAGCTGAGGTGAGCTTTTCTTTGGAATCGTGCATGTCATGAATTTTCTGGCACGCAGATTTCAAAGCTCCTTATCTGGGAGGCAAATGATCTTTATTGTCACAGGGAAAATTGCCACTTGCACCAACAACAGATATGGCATCACGTATGCTAGATGGGGCGGCAAATCTCCCCCGGCAGCTGTTTGGAGAAGGCAGCACAATCCTTGCACCCCACGAAGCAGCACAGCCTGCAAAAGGTGGCCGAGACTTGGTGAGATTGTTCAAAGAGTTGAAGCAGTCAGTTACAAATGACTGGGGCAGCACCAGGCCTGCCATCATTGAAGAAGACAGAGTGTTTCTTAAGAAGAAAGAGAAATTGCAAGACCTTGAACACCATCTCAGTGATGCTTCCCAACAGGTAGATTGGCATTCTGTACAATGGGAGATCATAATCTTAAAGCTAAAGTAACAATTCTATGAATGTACCTGAATGTACCAGGAATATCATTTGCTCAAAAGGCATGTGTACCAAAGAAGGCATTCCCACCAGGGAAGGCTTGATTCTCATGATTGAACTGACCTACCTGAGGCAAGCACAGGCTGTCTGAGCAGTCATTTATGGGTCTGGGCAAAGGGGTGCAGGCAGAGGTGTTGGTGAAGGCCCAGCAAGAGGTGGGGGAAGTGATGGGAGAGCTTGGGCTGGCCTTCATCAAGGTTGCCAAATTTGAGATGGAGGCAGGTTTCACACCAGTTCATGCTGCTGATGCAAAATGTGTTGCCACTGGAGCTGTTAAGGCTAGTCGCTTTTACCGGGAATGCACTGCCCAGTGTGTACAGCACTTGGTGAGGCATCTGGCTCCAAATTGCTTTCCTACATCAGTATTCAATTTGACACCTTCCAGGCAGGGTTTATGGTCTACTTCTGATTTTCAGATGCTCTTAGGAGAACCATCACTCCAAAGGAACACAACAGTTTCTCCATTGCATGTGTCATGTCAGACCTTGTCTCTTCATTTAGACCATGATGATTTCACCTGTGATGCCCTTACTTCGAAGAAATCTGAGGGTGATGTGTTATTGTCAATTGGATTTGCTAGGGCATGAATCAGTGTTATTCTTTTCCGGTAGGTATGCTCATACTGTTCATTTGATAAGTGACTATTTTATGTCTTGACAGGACACTCTGCATGAGTATTTACCACTTATGCAAGGTTTGCACACAGCATTTGCAGACCGCTCAAATGCACTCCTGACAGTACAATCATTGATGTCGGATGTGGCTACAAACAACATGCGGATTGAAAAACTTGCAGCAGCTTCCAACAAAATTTTTGGTGGAAACAGTACTCATAACCGGAAAGTCAGTGAGCTCAAAGAGGCGGTCAAGGTCACTGAAGAAGCTTGCGACCTTGCACAAAAAGAGTATGACTGCATTAAGGTATGTCTTTTGCTGCCTCGTGTTGGAAGTCTAAGATTCCAAAATCATTCCTGGTGCTCTCAAAGTTCCATTATGACCTGAGGTCACCCAAGGTCCACTTAGCATTCTCAAGATAGAGCTCCCAAGTGTCTCATATGTTACAGGGCAAAGGACATGTACACAGTTGTGGCTTGTAGTAGGGCCTTCAGCCAGTTTAAGCACTTTGCTGTGGCATCTGTAGGAGCATAACCGGGCAGAGTTGGAGCGGTTTGAGGAGGAGAGGCGACGAGATTTTACCAACATGCTTCAAGGCTTTGCCCATACTCAGGCATGTGATATTTCCTTTCCTAACAAGTCAGGTTTTGATGTCCACTGAATCTACAGTTTTGTAGTCCACAATTGGGAGCTGATGAAGTCAGTGGATAGTCATGGCAGCTTTGTATTTGCACAATGGTTATGACTGCACCATTGGCATGTTAGTTTCGAAGTGTTTTCATGGCGACTTCTCTGGAATCTTATTGATGTCATTTGTTGTGTGTACAAAATGCCAGACATTCCAGGACAGATCTAAACACTGGACTTTGTGCTTGCAGGTGGGTTATGCAGAGAAGATTTGCAATGTGTGGACTAAAGTAGCAAAAGATGAATTGAGCTATTCAGGTAGATTTTCTGAAGCAATTTCCTCAGTTCTTTCAGTTACAACTTAGGGTTCAGTCTTCTCTGTATCAGGTATATTTGTATGATCTTCTGCTCTTATCTATTCTGTAACCTAAACTGAATACCTGACATTGGTACAGTGCTTCAAGTCAGTGCTTCAAGTTTTGAAGCATACTTGTTGCCTTATATAATATTATCACAGGTTCTTACATGGTTCATGGATTCAACATTTTTGCCTTCATCAAATGTTTGATTTGTCCATTGATACCATCTACACATGTTTTTGTGTTTTACGTTCATTATTTCATAATGATTTGTGCAACTTCCTTTTCTTAGCAAAATATAGAATGTAAAATATTGTGATTAATATGTTCTCTAATGATAATTTTCTAGTAAGCTTATGGTTTTGATTAAACAGTTTTGACACTATCCAGTAAGATGTACAGTTTGAGTGAATCAGTTGAACAAGCATACTAGGATGCAATGATCATACTCCACATTGAAAGCAACCGTGTATACTAGTATATTATTCAACTAGATTGTGCACATTTTCTAGACAGGAACAAATGAATAAATGTGAGCAGTCTGTGAGAATGGATCACTGTCAACAAAAAACAATGACACATTTGTAAACATAAACAAAATTCTAGGCATCACAGAGTAGTGATGTTTTTACAAATTATCAGAGCCCACAATGGCCTCAATTCTTCTCAGCACAGATGGGCTTTTTACCTCCCTGTACAAGTTCAGATTCTACACATTTTCACAGCCAGCCTCCATGTTGAGAAAACTAATTCTAGTATGACATCTAGGATGACATTATCGACTGACAAGTACCTGGTTAGTGTGCCCAAGTGCCTGTTTGGTAGTTCCGCTTCCTCCTTTCCAAGGTCTGTTGTGATTCTCATGTTCTGTGTGATGGTTGGTTCATCGTGCTAAATTTGGGTCCGGCATGTCTAATATCTATCTGCATCAATTAGTTCTTCCAAAGGCCACACTGTATTCCTGCTGTTTGGGACACTGTAATTGTCTGTCCCTTGCAAGTGCAAAAAGGATGGGGCCTTCTCTGGAATTTTACTCAATATTGCAGAAGTACTCAGATGGAATAATTGATGGTGGCACCAGTGTTGACACACATTTGAACTGCAATAGATAGAAAAAAAATTTAAGATTCCCAAGCATACCATCATCTTTGCAATGCTGCTGACATCTTGTGCTCTATGTACTGATCTTCCAAGTCTTGAGGCCCATCATGACTAAGAAGATGTGCTCTGTACTTCAATGAGTCACAATTGAACCATCCTCATTGCATGGACTGGTAAATACTGAATGGAGTTAGGGTTTACCTTGTGCTGCCGATACTTTTCCCTTATGGCTGGAAGCGTACAGTTCTTGGTGTTGCACTGAATTTCATGAATTCCGACAACACATTCCCTTAGCTCTGATGGCTTATAACCAGTATAATGCTGTAAAGTGGAATCCTGCACAAAACAAAAAGATGTTAACGCTCAGACATGTCTTGTTGCCGACCTTGGAACTTCAATTGACCATACTAGATATCTCAATTGACATACCATTTTAATTATTGAAAACAAGAAAAAGCAGAGACAATGGGAAACTGTGATTAATCCTGTATGGAAACAACTTGGAACAGAATGAATTTACGAATACACACCCATGGATGTCTACTTGAGTCAAGAGTGAGCTTGGCCATGAAGACAGCTGATGCAGCAATTAAAGAAGGCAGGTATGGCAGAAAGCTGTACTCCATAAGAGTGAGTTCAGCAAGAAAGTTTCCAAGGAACTCGAGACTAAGTGAAGGTGCCTGCATGATCACAGCAGAGACAACTTAGAAAATTCACCATATAGCAGTTTCCTAGCCACTGAAATGAACAGACAACACATTCCCCACCATTAAGAGAGTAATTCACAAGAATTGAATTAAGATGTCAATAGTTCAACTTTCTTCAATGCAGATGGGAGACTCTTCTGAAACCCATTACAAGGTTTCATCTCAATTACTGGTTATCTGGATGCTACTGGCATTTGGATGAAAGTCATGTAAGTTAAGTGCAAACCTTGTAGCCAGCTTGGGCAGCACGTATGAATCGTCTGTCACAGCACATAAGCAAAGAAGAAAGCAGGTTTAGGCCTTCTACTTGCAAAGATGCAACACAAGACATAACCACAATGCAGTTGGTAACTTGAAAACCTGTTAACTCAACTTCAACAAGAATTGGATTTACTGGATTTCATCCAGACAAGTTTTTCTCTTCAAGGGTTCCTTTTCTTCACCCAAAGATTAAAAATCCATCTTTGACCAGTTGACTAGGCCGTAAATTGGAGCCAGCTATCAAGGTCAGCAGCAATTATGTGCTAGACATCTAAATGTGTAGTATGTAGGGCATGGCAATCACCTGAGAAAGCTCTTTGTGGTAGGGGTGGTGAGCTCGAAGTTCAGTTCATTTAGAACTTTCCTCTCCATCTCCAGAACCTGAATTGCATCAGAGGATCCACTCATTTTCAAGTAGTTCATAGGAACTGATCAAACAAATATCACAGTACAGTAAGATTTGCAGCATTGAAAATGCATATCCAGTCTATTGACAGTTTTAATTTAAGGCAACTAGAGCTGTACCTCTTCACGACAGTAGGTGTTATCAGTTATATAGCAAAATTCTTCAACCTGTGGTGAACAAATCTCCTCATACTTGCTGCCATAGTAGTAAAGCTTCATATCAATACATGACAGAGAGGGAAAACGTTTTCGCATAATAAATAAATCAAAGTAGAAGCAATACCTTCAGTTGTTTGCAAAGCAAGCTAAGAATACTGTAATCCTAGAGCCAGGTCCAACAGTCAACCCGAATCTCAACCTACGTATGTTACAACAAGCACATGAAAGCATGGAAGAAACTTACGCAGCAATGAGCATACAAGAAACACCAAGGAGCTGGAGACGCTGCCGAGGAACAACATTACTAGAGAGGAATCGGTCAATATATGAGATTGTGTAATAAAGTGTGTCGGGCACTAGCTTGTACTCCTCTGCAACCTGCACCAGATGAATGATACACAGATCAATAAGTGATGGCGGGATTGTTCCAAGCAGGAGTGTGCTGAGCTTGCAATGCAGCAATACACTCAAACACAATCAAAACTCACCTCCACAAGCCAGTCAATGAGAATCCCCCGCATACTCTTATTGATATCCTGCTGCAGAGACTCCATGAAATCTGATGAAGGCCTTCTTTTGATCTGAGAAGCAATGGAAAGGGAAAAACTGATCAACAGTTATCAAAATGCCTGCTTGTCATGAGTTCTGATGTGTCTACCATTGCACCATCAACAGATTTCTGAAGATGGCATCGAGCGATGATTCCCGAACTGCAACTAGTACCAATCGAAGTATACATAGGTTACATTCTTTAGCCCACATTGAATCCCAGTACACCTTCCCCAAACAGAAAGATTCAAGGACAGACCTCTGCCCTTCGAAGGTGCTCATAGATTTCCGCAGCATACATACTGCACATCTGTGGATCCGATTGGCCATGGTCAATGTCCTGAAAGCTCAGCTTATTTGACCATCCTGACGACTCTGTAGAGCTGGAATCATCTGGAAGGCAAAACACGAGAATTGAATATTGAAAACACGGGAAACGGGGCACCGAACACGACAATACAACCGTCATTCCTCCTACGGAAAATGCAGCTCTCTGCTTTCTCAGTTGGAAGCTGATACCAGTTTCAAGGATAAAACAAGAGCAATCGACAGAAAGAAAGGCCACATTGTCACATCCTTTCCAATGCTTCCGACAACCACATCGTCAAGTGTGCCTCGATCCAACAAATGTCAACATATGATCCTTTTCTTCTCTCAAGACACGGAGTGAGAAGAAAACTGGAAGAACGTGTCGATGCTAATTACTCTTCAGAATTAGAATGCGTGCCTTCTAAAGCTTTTCTCACCTTCTTCCGGTTCCAGATCTGTCTCCTCGTCTTTAGAGATATACAAATTTTGCACTGTACGTCGCTCCAGAGAGGCGATAGCCGCAGCACTAGCCTGCTGCAGCACCACAGGCTTCCTCTGCTGCTGCTGTTGCAAATCCGAAACAGATACGATACGCTCCACAGGAACAGCATTCTCGTCGCCTTCCACAACCACCACCGCCTTCGCCGCCACTTTGCCACCATGCTGCTGCTGCTCCTTGACAGGGACACCAACATTGCCAGCAGCTCGTGACGACGCAACCTGCTGATTCGACAGGTTAACCAACGCTGGCCGCTTCTTCACTGCCCGTTTCTTCGCCTGCGCTGCCGACTTCGTCGCATCTTCTTCCATCGCTGACCTTTTGGCCGCCGCTCGAGTCCGCCGCACATTATCTCCGCCCGCCATTGCGAACTACAATTCCTCAAAACCGGCACAAAGCTCGCTCCAAATTCCCAGCCACTTCAGGTATTAACTAATCTTCCATCCTCACCTTTGCAACTAAGCTCGTAAAGCCTCAGTACTCACATGAACAGGAACAAAAAATTCTCCGAACGAGCCAACTCGATTGCAACACTATTCTTTGGCGAAGAAACAAACAAGCAATCGCCGAAGACAAGTAAATACGCGAGTGAGAGAGAGAGAGAGAGCCTTTCTGAGAACCGTGGTGCAAAGAACAGCAGTCGAGTGCATGAAGGGCTCTGTCAGGGGTTGTGGGGTTGTTTGTCTAGCCGTTGGCGGCAAATGTGGGAACGGGCGGGCCGGGGGGGCGCGGGTAGAATTCAGAAACCGGGGTTTTAAGTTTCCCGCCAGGTGCCAATTATGGGGTACGATGGGGAACAAGGGGCGAGCCGTTGGATTGCGGATCGGAAGGGTAGCGTTAGATGCGCGGGACCGCGGGAATTGAGTTCCAAACGGGTGGATGGACCGTTGGGGGGAAGCGCGGGCTCAGGTGCGGAGTACCGGACCGTGCCGTGCCCCGGGGGCTGCTGCTGCTGCGCTCCGGAGTGGCCGGACGTTGGTGATGTCGTTGGTTGGAAGCGTAATTAGAAGAAAAAGAAAAATTACAACTCAAAAACACACCACAAACAAGACCCAATTGGGGCGGGCAGGGTTTTTTTTTTTCCAACTTTGTGATGTACTTGTATTGGTGATCATCCACAAGAGGAATTAGCCAAATTTGGCTACAGGTCAGAGAGGAAAGTAGAAAACACTTAAGAATCCTGCTATGTTTTGGTGACCTCCTGGCACCAATTGTCTAAATATGGTGATTTCAAAAAAAAAAATCCTTGAAATATAGCTACTTTGGAGCTTTCTTTTTGCAAATATCCTTGGTATGAGTGGCACGAATGTTTTTTAGTTGCCGAGTGGCAAAAATTCCTCAAAAAACCTGCTGATTGGGGTTTAATATTTGAAAGAATAAGATTGGGTGTCTTTAGGGGGAATTCGTATGGGTTTGTATCATGTCTTGACCTTTTACTTGCACCAGGTGACCAGGCCATTCGGCCAGCTTGGGGGAGAGGGGGGAAGCGGTTTAAAATGTTCTCTAGTCAATGTATTTTGAAACACTTTTGTGTTCAGAAATTGTCTATGTAGCCTATAATGATATAGTGCAGTATGGTAGTATATTGTGCTCTCATATTAATTAGTTGTGAGGATCCTCAAGTTCTTTTTTCTTTTGTGATCGGTGTCATTGTGAATTTTTGTAGAATTGTGCTAAGTTCCCAATGGAAAGCACTTTAGTGCATTACTCCCCATAATACAAGCATGTAAGCTTCACTTTGACAATGGACCATGATTAACTTAAATCCTTGAGATATCTCAATTATTTATATTTAAGTCATCATTCTTTCTGAACGGTTTTGTCGATCATCTTTTTTTGGGTTGGCACATGGTAGAACAACCCTCTTGTAGGGTCTCCCTTTCTCCTTGCTCATTTTTGCATTTTGTGTTGTTTTTTGGGGATTTTTTTTTTATGTCTCTTCTTATTTTATTCATTAACATTCAAATTTTCGGTTTAGTTTTTGTCATCCCACTTTTGATCATTTTGTTTTTTAGTTGACTTTTATAAGGTTGTTTGTTCAACCTTGCAAGTGTTTAGCTTGGGTTTTGTCTAGTTTATTTTTTAGGTTTGTCCTTCTGATGAGTTTTATTGTTCCCCGGGTGGCATTAGGATCTTGGGCGTCCCATTTGACTTTGTTTTTTTCATCTCTTCTTTTGTGTAGGAAGTTTTAAGTGAAAATGTTCGTCAATAAACATGCTCCCGCAACTAAAGGATATCCAAATGGCTTTTGGTATACTTTCTCAATGTTTCACTTAGAGGCCTTCCTTTTTGTTGCTTTGTTCCCCCTTTCAAGTTTTCAACATTAATTGATTGTTTTTTATTTTATTGTCATGGGAATTTTTAAAAAGTTTTTGGGTCTAGATTCATTAAAGTGCCTCAAGGCCTTTTTTGTTCATCAACATGTGGCTTTCCCCATTTCTAGTGAAGGGATAAAGTTGATTTTCTCTAAGGTCAATGTTTTAGCTACCTATTTGGAAAGTTGGGCCTTAGTAGCCCTTGTCATAGTTTTCAGGTTTTTATTGAATTTTCACCCATTTTTGTTGGAGATGATAGGTGTGAACAACTTGAGGCCCCTCCTTTTCCAAACACATTTGAAATCATGTAATAGTTTTTTCCCTCGAAGGCTATAACATGTGTCCCCCATTTTGAACAACTAGTCGAAAGAGGCTTAGATCATTTTTAGAAGAATATTTCAAAAATATTATAAAACCATTCTTTTACTAACATCCTTTTTACCTTTTGATTTGCATCAAGGGCACTTGAGGTCATGTGCAAGGCTAGGTGCAGGCACTTAGTTGTTAGCTTGCTTAATCATTTTTTTCTTTCATTTGCCTTTAAATGTTTTTTGCATTGCATTGTGCACTAGGTTGGGTCTTTCTCATCCTTTAGTCCTTGGGGTGTCACATTACATTTGTTACTAACCTTGGGATTTTATGAGGATCCACTTTTTTCGTTATGTACATGCTGGGAAGAGGATGACCTCACATGATATTGTGTAAGATGTTTTCATGACCATTGCGAGAAAGGCATGATTCCATGTTTCACAAGAGCAGACCCATGTCTTTCTACCCCTTGCCCTATAGTCTTCACGTTGTCGAATTGACATTGTGTTATTAGTTGATGATGTCTACACATTAACTGATGTTGTCATTGGCGACTCCACTCGAATTGATTTGATTTCATGAACTATTATTTTTCATGGGGTTGTGGCAATAGTTGCAACTCAGGCAAGTGATGATATTTATCATGATCAATTATTAGTAGACATGTTTCTCCTTTTAGTTGTGAAGGTTTTTAAATGTTTACATTAACAAGCAAATGAATTTTTTTATCAATGTGCCAACATGGTGTGGGGAATGAAAGGCATTGGAAGCCTTCCTCTTTTAGTTTTGCACACATTTTATAAGCAAAAGATGTTGTGACATTACAATGTGCACATGTGATTTCTATTTTGAGAAGTGTTGTTGTAATAGGTGAGGGTTCTTCTAGGCAAGGCATCCTTTCAGGAGGTTTTCTTTCTTTATTTGATATGATTCTTGCAACAAGAGGGGGTTCAAGAACTTGATGTTCCTTTTGTGGTTCACCTTCTTAGGTGGTTCTTCGTCTTCTTGGACAGGTCCTTCCATTTATTCATTGTATTCCCCCTTTTTTGGGTGTTTTGATTTACTTATGTTTGGTAAGGTTTCTTCAATTATAAGCTTTCTCGAGCTTGGGTGTTGCGATACCTATGAAAATTTTCAACGTCAAAAAAATTGTTCTTACCAATTTGGAAAAGGATAACTTTTCTTGATACAACCTTAGGCATTTACCCATAGTAGAATAAAATAGCAGCTTTGATTTGTTAATTAGCCAATGGGGAAATTTATGTTTAAGAAATTTATGTTCTCTTATATATCCCAAGATATTCATGTTTTAACATTGATTATCATTCAACATGCTCGTTGCAAGTGATTTTGAACTCAATTCTTGTGGGTAGAACATGGAATACTAAGGATGTTCGTTTTCATAATAAATGTCAAAGAAAACTTTAAAATTCATGGTAATCTGTTGACCAATTCCAATGGAAAAATCACATCTTTGTAACTGGTGTTAGGTGCAAATCAGTGTTTTTTTCTTCTCAAATGTCATGAAGTTGCAAGTCACTATTTCATGCAAACCAGAGCTAATTGATGTAGCCAGTCACTCAACCAGACGTAGTTGGCCAACATGGACACGGAAGGCTGTTCTGGGTAGGGTTAATTGCCTACTAGTGAGGGGGGGCCAATCCTGAGCGCATTCCAGAATCCACATTCTAGTGAAAGCTCTTAGGCGAGCCGGAATTGAGCACCAACCAGGCAGATTCTGCACAATTAATGACACAAATGAATAAGCGACGTTAACCTCTTTTCCGTCATCTTTTGATTGACTATCATTCTCCTGCCTAATCAGTCCACAAGGGGGTGCCGATTCTGTAGGCCTATTTCGCAGGCCTTGCAACTTAATGTAACAATAAGACCTAACAGCGGCCTTTACCGGAGCCTGAACTTGGCTGGTGAAACCCCTCAGAGATTGAATCCCTTACCCTACACATAACATGTAAGATCTAAGAACCCCAAGTATTGACTCCTGAGGTTACTTTAGAGTAGGAATTTTTAAAAAATAAGTGTGATGAGTGCTTCTTTACCAAGGTAATGATTATTAGGTTACCTATTATTATGGTTTGTCAAAAAAAAATTGAAAAAAATTCGAAGTTTGAAAGTTTGAAAGGCCAAGATGCGCGTTAATCTGTTACTGTTATTGTTGGACTCTTCTGCTGCACTGGCTCTCTCTCTGTGCTGCAACTGCCATTGCTGCACCCACCGCACTAACTGCTTGCACGTTCCCTCTCTCTCTCTCTCTCTCTCTCTCTCTCTCTCTCTTCAATCGCAGTTGTGACTTCTTCCATCGGTAAGAACCTTCAACAATTCAACTACTCTCAGTTTTGTCTTTTTCTTACCGGTCTCTGACTTGATTCCTTTTCTTGCGTTTGTGCTCCCGCCTCTTCTCGCTTCTCCTCCACTCCTCTCTCTTCGTGCTGCTCAACCTCTTGGTATTGGTTGTTCTCTCGTATTCCCTCCGCTCTTCTTCTTCTGCTCCATTTGGTTGTGTTCCAATAGAGTATATCTGTAAGGAGGAGATCCTCGTGTACTCACGAGGATTAGTTTGTTTTTGGGTATGGGTGGAGAAGGAGTTCTTTGCAAAAAACTTTTTACAAGAATGCACCCTGGGATAATGACATGAAGTTTTTGTGATTGTATTTTCCTTTTTTTAATAGTTGTTTCTATCGCTGTGCTTTGGAGTTTGGGAGGTTTCCAAGTTGTTGAACTTTCAGAGACTTTGTTTGACCCCCTAGTTGTTTGTTTAAATCATGTCACAGATTTCTTCACCTCTTTAATTGTTGCAAGGGGAAAGGGGGTGGGGGACTTCTTCTTCCCCCATGACGATTCAACCACCCGAGTGCTTGCAAATTGGCAACATCAAGGAGGTTGATGTATTGATCGACTTTAGCAGGGACACATACCTCAAAATCAGAACAGGTCATCTTTCCAAGAAACATTGGTCTGAGATTACAACCAGTCTCAATGCAGCAGAGGAGGACGTAGGATCTTCTAAGCTGAAGAAGCAATGGAAAAGAAAGAAAGGCCGTTCAAAGAAAACATTTAAGCTAGGGAAGAAAAAGAAAATTTGAACTGGCTCACCACCACCACTGCCACTGCCCTTCTTGAGCTTTTTTGCATGCTTCAAGATACGATTCCTGGTTGTATGCAACTTGAAGCAAAAGCCCGGCAAGATGCTCTTGGGGCACAGATTGCAAGTAACACAAAAGGCTCTTGTCATTTAACAATCCTCTGAAAATTGATGCCCATGAGAAGAAGTTACTAATGCTGGAGAAAGCATCAATCTGTGGAAGATAGATATGGTCAAGAATTGAAAAAAAAAGAACACCTTGAGATTCAGGACATCATTGCAGATGTTGCACACATACACCAACAGAGAAGGCAATTGTCAGAGATGACTACATCAAGGAGAAGAAGACCACACAATTTGGACAACAGAAGTTCCTAAGGTCACTTATACTCTCTTGCCATTGTTTTATCAGCATGGAATTCTTGAAATGTGTTCAAGACTTCAACAATGACCAAAGTGTGTTAGAATATATGCAAAGCTGATATTGCTTAGCAACTCTTCAAAACAATTTTAATGATGCATGGCAGCTTATTGCTTAAAACATTTGACAAAGAAAATGCACTGTGAAAGAATGAACATGGCTTGAAAAAACATGTGTCTATTGCTACTACTGAGTGTTCTTGTTCTTGTCACAAGTAGCACAACTTAAAATTCCCAATTCTATTGATGCTAAGATTGGTGACACTGAGATGAATACTTTGACCACAACACTGAATTTGCACAATATTGGACAGCATTACTGACATTTAGCACAAGATTTGAAGGACAATACCATGTGGTTTATGATGAGTTTGTGCAAAGGGCAAAATCACCTGTCCCTCCTGGTTCTCACATTTGGGTTGTACAGATGGCATTCTTGCAATTAAACACCAGTCATATGACTGATTTGAAAAGACATGCAAATCTACAAAAGAAGGTTTTTGATCTTAACCTCATCTGAAAAATGGGGTAAAGTTACTCCATTCTAGTTCTACAGTTGAATGCTGAAAAGTCCTTTAGCTTTGCAGATATCCAAATTTCAGCATGCAGAAGTTCATTACAGGTCAAAGCTTCAACATAATCTGAAAGCACTGCAAAAGAAAGAGGCAGAATGCCACATGTATTATAACAACCATTTCCATTACCCAAGACAGGAAGATTTGAAACAAATCTGCACTCTCAATGGTGTAGAAGTCACTTTGTGCAAAAGAAGCATGAGCTGAAGAACAGTAGTAGACCTAAAAAATTATACACCCAAAGCAACTTCCACTTCCAGGTGCCTCTGTTGTACACCAATTTCACAGCAATGACAAGGATGGGTGACAATGAACCTACAGCACATGAGAAGAAGGATCCAGAGCTAGGATGACAGATCGTGAAAAAATTGACTCGTGTGATACTATGGAGCATATGTCAAGCTCAACCAAGTTTTGTGGTTCACTCTTCACAGGGGTCTCGCAAGATGCTGAAGAAGTGTCTTGAGTTCACTGAAATCTGTTCCTGCTTCCCCCTTTGACATCTGACCTATGAAAGAACATTTTCCTCATTCTTTATCGATCTCAATAAGCTTACTCCTCCTTCCAGAGGTTTTAGGAAAGGAGTTCGTTGAGTAGGAAAGGAAAATATATGAAACTAAAGAATGAGAAAGATGTCAAAACACCGTCTGTGAAAGAAATCTAAATCAACACACATGCTAATCAATACAACCAATTAGGGTTTCCATTATACGAAAGACAGACTTCAATCCTCCAGAACTTTGAACGTTTTCGGAAACCGTAATATTTCAAACTGCCTATTACAAACGGTTCCCTGACATCGACAGGGAACTCGACGTGTCGTAAGCACTGTAGAATATAGAACGCATGTTCTCTACTTCGCAGTCTTCTCCATCAGGTCTTTTTTTTATAAAGTACTTCTAAAAGACTCTCTTCGGAATAGGAAAGAAGACCTCTTCCTTCTGTTGAGATATGTTCCTAAAGTGACCTCTTAACTCCAAAAATGTCAGTAAAAACCTCAAAAACAATCCCGAGTAGAAGCTCACTAGCATCCTCCGATGGCGGCCTTGAAAAACTCCTGAACCCTCGTCATTCGAAGCGCCATCATGCATGTGGTCGTAACACCAAAAAAATCAAACAGGGCTGAGCAACTGCGAGAGCTGCGGCTTCGGATCGGTGTTCATACCGATGATGATGATGAGAGGAATGAAGCCGTAATGCGTGCACGTCTTGGCCTTCTTGAGAATCCATGTCGGCCACTGCTTGAGCATTTTGTTCATCCCAACTGCCTCTAACTTCGCCATCGCCGCTTTTTTTTTCTCCGCTTTCCACGAATTGAGGACAAGCGCCTCCGCGGCCGCAACAGCCTCTCCGCTGTCCCTCCACCGAACTCTCTCTCAAATTTCTTCCGCACCAAACGGGTCCCTCGAAATCGTAGATCTTCAACTCTCTCTCCCTTTGTCGTCCTCTTCAGATTCTACGCGCGAGAGCGAGAGGAGATGCAGTTTTCTCCGACCTTTTAGAGACTGATTCTGTATTTCCGTAGCAGATTACAGACATAATCTACTCATTTGGACTATTGTTTTCATCATGGGCGCATGGGTAGCTTGTCAATTCTTTGATTGTTCCATGGCAGAATTGGCCTCTGTAAATTTGTGGATGTTCTGGAAAGGATTAATGCAAGCATTAAACAGGAGGAACAAGTTAAATGCAACACCAAGCTTGATGTAGTTGTAGGATAGGCTAGTGCCCATTTTAGTTTTTTTAATCAATTTTGTTTTTACTATAGTTGAATTGTGAATGTTTTAACTATTATTTCGCATTGTCACTTAAAGGAAAAAATAGTGTTGGGCAGGTTATGAGATTTATGCAAGTTTAGGTCCAGGCCAATGGTCAAGTTCTAGGGTCTTTGGACCATAGGTTTTGAGTTATTTTCAGTCAATTTGTTCGTAAAGTAATCAAACTTTTTACCAATAAATTAAATAATTTCACAATCTGAACCTTCAAATTGTGCCCAATTTATCATTGAAGATGATAAATTGGGACCGGGAGGGGGGAGGGGATTTGACCAAGTTTATTAGAGCCAATAAAGCAAAAAGGGAAAAAAAATACGAAAAATAAATAATTTTTTAAGGCGTAGTCAAAATATTTAGGGGGATCGGCACATTTTTAAAATTTTATTTTCCTCATTTTTTTCTCTCTTTGTCAAGCCAATAAAGTAACAAAAGCCTTATTCTCACTCCCATCACCCGAGCATAGCGTCTTTGTGCAATGTTTTCACAAAAGGTTAACATTCCTATTATTTTGGCTTGAAAAGACAAGTTTGGTTTGAACAAGCAAGGCAAATTATTTGGCATGCCGTAAAACTAAGCTAAGCATGCATTTACTATACTACGAAATTGCACGTTTTCAAGATGGTTGTAAGCAGTTTTTGTTTATTTTTTATTTGATTTGTCATTACGCAACATTTGTTCCCAAGGATTAACAAATTCGAAATAACAAAATTCTTGAATCATCACTATAGGTTCAGAAACCACACATTTCTCTAAATCACGATAATGTACTTCCACATATCCACTTAAGACAAAGTCTTTTTGTAATGGATGACCTTTAAAACTGTAATATGTTAATATATGGGCAAAAATCAAGGTGGTTGGAAAAATAAACATTAAATATATCCCACACTTCTCCCTCCCAACAGCTGGTTGATGGAAATATATTGATTATCGAACAAATTGACCATGCGACCTTTGAAAAATGAAGAGCGTAGGGCATAGTTACCATTTTTAAAAATAAAAATAAAATTGTTTTTTCGAGTTATTTTATTACTCGTTTTATTATGATATATATATATATATATAATTTATTTATTTATTTATTTTATTTGTTCAAAAAAGGAGTCAATCCAACCATAGGTTCCCTTATGGCCACCTTGTTATGACTTCAAATCATTGGAATTTAACAAAGGGACTCTTTTCAAAGTTGAATTTGGGGGTGTTACCTTGTTTTAAACAGGTTTGGGTTTTCTAAATGGAAAAGTATATATACATAATTTGAAATGTATAAACTTGACTTTACATTTTGGGCAAGTTATTGCATTTGAATAAATTGTACATAATTAATATTACATAATTTTTATTTTGGATTATGTATAGGGTAAAGAGGCTAATCATAAAACACTTAAGTGTTTGGAGGACATTTGGCATCGCATTTGGAGTTAGTTGGGTTTAGGGTCTAAATATGTGTTATAGGTGTTTAATCGGCGCATTTGTTGCCCTTGAGAACATTTGATTTGGTTAAGAGACGGTCAAGATATGGCCTTCCAAATTAATCAAAGGTGTCATTTAAAATAAAAATACCATGATTAATCATCCCCTACTTTGGTTTGCAAGCAATTGTTTCCCTATCAACAAACACATTTTTTTTTACACATGTCCAGTGTCACAACCCTAACCTTGGATTTATAACCAACATAATGACTTGCAAAGGTGCAAGCCAATAATGAAGCTCAAGAATCACATTTCATGCTTTAAAAAATGTAGGAGAGTGTGAGGGAATGAACCCACACGCCCCCAAGTGGGTTCCCACTTTGGGAGTTGGAATCTAGATGAATTCCAAATTTTCAGAGGATGATTGCAAGGGTCAAAAATCATTGGATTAAAGAGTTCATTATACCATTGAAAAGCTCTTAAAACTTAGATGTCTAAAATGAGTTTACATGACCCATTTGGGTACTTAAAACATAAATTGTGGCCAAAAGAAGGGTTGGGTGTCGTAACCCTAGCCTTGGGTTTGTAATCAAAGCAAGGGTTTGCAAGGTTACAAGTTGAAAGGGAAGCTCAGGGTCACATCTCATGCTCTCGAGAGTGCAAAACAGTGTGAAGGAATGAACCTTCACACTCCCAAGTGAACTCCCATGTTGAGAGTTGAAATTCCAATGGACTCCCAAATCTTCATAAAGCGATTGTAGGAGTCAAAACCCATTGGATTGAAGAATTATTTATATCATTAAAAAGCTATTGAAACTTAGATGTCTAAAATGGGCTTGCATGACCCATTTGGACATTTAAAATACAAGTTATGGCCAAAAGAAAGGTTGGGAGTCAAATTGGTAATTTGACTCCTGACCATTAAAAGTTAGGAACTGATTCGATTTCCTTATGTGTAAGTGGCATGCGATAAACTGTTGGAAAGCTATCGATGAGGGTTACAACTTTTCTTTAGACCTCATTTCAATAAGAGGTTTTCACACAAATTTATAGGGTCCCATAGTCACAAGAATCCCAACTTTGGGAATTTCGGGACTTCCATTTGGGAGTCTTAATGATGTGGGCCTCGTGGAGAAGCACAAAGTATAATATAAAGGGGAAGGTGGTGGCGTCCCCCAAGTCCGAGCCGTGATGAGTCTTGTGAATCCAAGTTGCCCATGGTTTGTCCTAGCACCAAAAGTGCTCCAACTATGCACTAACCACCTTGTGTTGGTTTTGTGCAGGTCCATGTGAGTAGTTGATGTTTGTCATTATTCCTAGTCCCATCCTGGAGTTCCAGCACGCCCTTCTACCCCTTCAAAGTGCTGCGAGCCATGGAGTGTGTTTGATTTCTTGCTCTTCCATTGTTTTCAGTTTGGATTCACATTTGAGTCCATTAAAGAACTTGGGGGTATGTCATCGAGAATCAAATTATCAATTTGACTCCTGACCACTAAAAGTCAAAAATCGTTTTGATTTACTTGCATGCAGGTGGCATGTCATATATTGTTAGAAAGCTAGGTTAAAATTTTGCTTTAGACCTCACCTCAATCAAAGGTCTGAATAAGAAATTATGGGCTTCCAAATTTGTAAGAATTCTAATTTCGGAAATTTCGAAACTCCCAACTTGGGAATCCCGGGACAAATTGACATTTGGGTGTAGGCTTTGTGACCAGGCACAGAGAATACTATAAGGGGGAAGGTGGTGGTTTCCCCCAAGTCCAGGGTGTGGTGAGGTTTATGAATTTGTGGCTTGTCCGTGCACCAAAAGTGTTCCAACTACCCACTAACTAATTTGTTGTTTGGTTTGTGTAGGTTCATATAAATAATTGACCCACTTATCACTTATTCTAATCCCCATCCTGGAGCTCCAACACACCCCTCTACCCCTGAAATGTTGCAGGCCAAGGAACGTACCCTAACTCATTATCCTTCTATTATTTTCACCTTTGGACTTGCAATTGAGTCTATCAAGGAGGTTGGGGGTGTGTCATCCAACATCCATTTTATCAGTACAACATTGATAGACCAATCCCCAAAAATGTATTTGAAAAAAACGTTCATTTTCATTCAATGGACGAGAGGCAAAAATGTACATGGGCCTTAAAATCTATGGTAATACAAAACATGGTGCCCACTAAACCCTAAACATGTTGCTAGTTTCCCTAAATCCTAAACTCAATTTTATTTTATTTTTTGGGTTTCTTTTTCATTCCTTGGGCATGAGTCAATTATGAAACTTGATGTTTGTTCTACATTTGTTTTTGTAACTCATTCGTTTGTAGTTGTATGTAATGCTTCTCCTAATGTTATTACAATCAAGTTCTTGGTGTATAAGATAGTAAAACCCCTTGAGGTATAAATGGGTTCTAGTTTGAAGATCTTGAATTTCTTTAGAAACATTATAACTTAAATGTTTCTTGCTTGTGCAAGTGTTGGGCATTGGTGGTGGATCATGTGTTTTTTGTGTCCATAACTCCAAACACACAACGTTTTTTTCATTTTTTTTGTGTTGCACCCCCCTCCTCCTTCCTCTATGTTTTTGGTGTCTAGAACTCTAAATGTGTATCCCTTTTTTTCATTAATTGTGTGTTGCACCTTCGCCCTCCTTTGTGTTTTTTTTCCAAAGTTGTAAATGTGTAACATTTTTTATATGTGTTGTGTGTTGCACCTTGCCCCTTCCTCTATGTTTTTTATGTCCACAATTCCAAACGCACAACAATATTTTTCAATGTTGCATGTTGCACCACCCCCCCTTCCTCCATGTTTTTTATGTCCAGAGCTCCAAATGTGTAGAGTTTTTTTTATTGCATGTTGCACTTGCCCCCCTTCCTCTATGTTTTTTATGTCCAAAGTTCCAAGCACCCAACATGTTTTTTTTCTACTACATGCTGCACCCGCCCCCTTTCCTCTTTTGTTTTGTGTGTCCAAACCTCCAAACACACAGTGTGTTTTTTTTTTATTGCATGTTGCACCCACCCCCCCTTGTTCTATGTTTTTTATGTCTAGAATTCCAAGGCGCAACACTTTTTGTTTTTTGTTGTGTGTTGCACCCACCCCCTTTCCTTTGTGTTTTTTTGTCCAAACTTCCAAGCATGTAGCATGTTTTTTTCTTTGTTACGTGTTGCACCTGCCCCCCCCTTCTTCTATGTTTTTTGTGTCCAAAGCTCCAAGTGCACAACACTTTTCTTTTTTGTTATGTGTTACACCTGCCCCCCCTTCCTTTATATTTTTTGTGTTTAAAGCTCCAAGCACACAACATTATTTTTCATCTATGTTTTGCACCCCCCTTCCTCTATGTTTCTTATGTCCTTTAATTCGAACATGCAATGCATTTTTCCCCTCTATTACGTGTTGCACCCCCTTCCTCTATGTTTCTTGTGTTTAGAGCTCCAAACGTGTAACATTTTTTCCCCATTTGCTACATGTTGCACCCCCCCTCCTATGTGTTTATTATGTCCAAAACTCCAAGCAATGTAGCATTCATCTACTATGTGTTGCACCCCCTTATTCTATGTTTCTTGTGTATAGAATCCATAGTTCCTAGAACTCCAACACATCACACTTTGTTTTCCATCTATTGTGTTTGCAACCCCCCCCCTCCCCCTCTTCCTTGTTTCTTGTGTCCACATTTTAAAATTCCAAGAGCTTTCAAATGCACATAATGTTTTCCTTTTCATTCTATATATATAAAGTTCCCACCCAATTCAACCCACCCCCTCAGTTCATTTTTTGTTTATTTTATTAAGCACTTGAACCCCTCCCTCCTCCTTTGCTATTTTTCATGGACTAAATGGTTAAGTTAATTACAGGCGTGCTGCAACATGTTTTTTTGCTTACATTCAAGCCCTAACTCATTGCGTGGCCTGTTTGTGAGCTTTCGTCGTGCAACCAAGGTTCACACCTCTATCATTAAGAGGGTGAGCTTGAAATCCAACTTAGAAGTTCTAGTGAAACTTGTCACATGCAAATTTAGATGCATTAGTTGACCATGTTGATATGAACTTGGTTCATTGTTGTTTCTCAAGTTCTTGATGAACAACTTTTTCAACTATAGTTAATGAATTGTCTATTCTTGTAGCTTGTTTTTCTAGCCTTTCTTTCCTTTGAACTTCTCTTATTATTTTTATTGCCTCCTTTTTTAGTGCTTTCTATCGCATCCTACTCAAGTATTCCTTTGAAGTCACTATACAATTTTGAAAGTAATTAATTAACAATTCTTTCGCTTGTGTTTTTCTTGTAGGCGAATGAAACAAATCGCCATTTGCAAGTCCTTGTTGAGTTATGCTCATGAAGTTATTACTACCCACCTCCAACTTTGGTGCATCTTCATCTATGTTCACAATCACATTAATTGTGTCTATTATAGTTTCCTAGTTCATGGCTGTAAAGTTTATATGCAAATCTACATAGTACCTAAGATGGATCTCAAACACACTAGTAGTTAGGTTATCATGTGCCAAAGGAATTGTTGTTGATATGTTGATAAATTCTATTGGAGTAGATTGTTTTTCACATTGGATATTGTTGTCTTCCTTTTCATCCACTTCATTATCTTCATTGGCTGTAGAATTTCCATTTTTCCGTTGTTTGTTATTTGATGTTATATTATTAGCTACATATAAACTACTATGGTTTGTTTTTTCATGCATTGTTACAAGGTTTAGTGGCCAAATCCCTACTACTTTAAACCTTGACAAAATATTTTTCTTGGTGATGGATTGGTCTAGGGCTTTTTCTACCTAGCTAACCAAAATTATTTTGTTTGGTTCAATGTAATTATTATTGGCCATTGTAGCATCTCTCTTTTTTGAAAGTTGTTTTGAACAATTTGAAGCAAGCAACATCTAGAGGCTGCAATGCATGGCTAGTATGACTAGGTAAAGTTATCATATTTAACCCAAAGGTTTGTGCCTATTCAATTACTTTTAGTGTGACATGGGATCCGTGTCCATCTAAAATGAACAAATGCCTATTAGTTAGGGAAATCCCACCTAGTACTAACCTTTTGAAGAAAGACAATAATTCCTTGAACAAGAAATTGGTCATCCATGCCTTAAATTGCAGCCATACATGATCCTCATTTGCACATTTTTATGTAGTCATTTTGCATCTTCTTTCCCCTAAGGATGTAGAAGCTCAACAAAGATACTTTTGCAACGCTAATAGTGTGGTTGACAATTAGCCACTCTTTGGATTTAAGTATGATGATGTAAACTTGTTGTGAAACTTGTTTAGCCAGAACCCTAGCACATGATTGCCTACTTGTTTATATTTTTATCTCGTTTGAATTCTAGACATGATGTGCATCATAGTTATACTTGTACAAACTTTGTAAAATTGTTGTAAAAGCTTTCACATGATTGCGAAGTTAGCCCTTGTGCTATACTAATTTCCAAACCTTCAACTTGTTGAATGCTAAATTTTGGGTGCTGGCATTTAAACCAAAACCACCAAGAACTTCTTGGTATTCCATGTTTGAATGGTGTAATCCTAATTTGAGTTACTTCTGCAACTTTCATTTTGAACTATTGTAAGGTAATTGATGGCCCCATTTTGCATAGCCAAAGTTGAGCTACTATAGTTTCATTTTATTTTATTTGTGAGCACACCTACTGGCCTACATTTCTTGGACCTTGTTTTGCCATTTAAGTGATTTGACAAAAAGGTACAAGGTATGTTCCAATGTCTATTAGCTTACCTCAATGACGTTCTCCCACTTTCAATTACATCCATGGCTTTTTCAACACTTCATAAGTCCATTTACCATTTTCGGTGATTATGATACACTTGTTAACTCTACATTGTTTTTGTTTTGTTCTGGTCTAGAAGGAGGAACATTTTCTTTGTCTTGTGTAGGATGTTGGTTTGAGCCACTTTACTTCTTGCATGGCACTGTCAAAATCATTATGTTTTAAGACCTCTTGGCCCTAATCTCCAACAAGTTGGAGGTGTGCATTTCGTCCCCACAAGAAGGTATGAACTTAAACTTCTTTAATATGTCCCAAAAAACAAGAAACTTTGAAAGGTTAGTGTAAATTTCAATTGCATATGCTTTTAGTTTTGGTGAAGAAGTAATAAGAGCATAAACACTTTTGAAATCATCCTAATATAAATTTTGGTCTATTGTATCTGTGCAAGCAATGGGTGTGTAAGAACAAATTGCACTTCCTTTATGTGTAAAGAAACCAATTTTTCTTGTGATTCCTTACATTGTAGGACCTAGGAACTATGGAACTTTGTACCCAACAATAATATTGAAACTTTTAAAACTTGTGGTTGTAAATTTGATTTATTGCAAACCTTCCTAGTTGTACATTTGATTTTTGCTCTTCTACTTACTCTAGTTGTGTCTCTTCTTTGATTATTGTAAGGTCAAATTTGTGTTTTAAAAGTTCTTGTGTTTCTTCCTTGACTATTGCGACCTCTAATATGTGCTGCTCTATCCTAACTACCTTAAGATCTAATGTATGATCCTTTATTTTGATGTCTTTTGAATCTTGATTTAGCCCATATGCTTTATAGATTTTTATGAATGACTTGAAACTCACATTATTTGGTAGATTTAACATTCTGAAATAATGGAAATGAATTTACAAGAGATTATTTACTTACATGTTTAAAACCTTGTGAACTTGTTATTGTTTTGGCAGGAATGTAGCCAAGGCAAAATTGGGGGGAATTTGGAAGTGTTGCCTTTTTTAATGTGTTGATTTCAAGATCCAATAGAACATTATGAGGTTTTGCATATTTATGGTCAGTTGTGTGTTGTTTAATGTTCCCTATAAACCTCATAAACAAAGATTGTTTTTGCATCCCAAACATGGGATTTTATAAGACCATTTTAATTCATCCCCTAAAATAAACACTTTAAACAACCCATTCTATGTTTCTCCTCATTTTACCCTTCACCCTAAGGCTTATCACTAAACTAATTTTTCTTAGCCTAAATATATTGTTAAACCAACCCACTGCACTCCCAAAACCAAACCTTTTTGTGTTTGTCAATATTCAACTTTGCACAATTTTGGTCATCTCACCACCCATCACCAAACCTTTCCACACTCTTAATGGACCAAAAAATGTGCAAGCATGACCAAATTTATGCCTATGACCAAACATAAAAATCACATCCTAATCATACACATAAGAATTCTTGAACACAAGTATTCATATCCGAATGTTTGGTCATAGGCAAAATCCAAAATGGTCACACAATTGTGACTATTCTATGACCAACAACACCTAGCATTATATGGGTGTTCGATTATAGGCTTGTGTTTGGTGATGGGCCTTTTTACCCTACTGTTTGAAAAAACTAATGTCACACATTTTTTATTTATTTAGGTGTGGGTAATGGAGATGGAATTAGACTGGTTATAAATTATTTGTGAAAATGATTGAAATTGAAAGTTTTAGAAATTCAAAAAATTAGCTTCAAGATCAAACTAGAGGTTCTATTATTAAAAAAAAAGTTGAAATTGAAATTGAAATTGAAGAAGGTTCTTTTGAATCAATAATAAAATGACATTGGATAAACCACCCCTTTCAACCCAAAGCTTCAAGGTTCAATTTTATTTTTCATATTCTCATTTCTTTCCACATACAAATGAAAAGAAATTTAGTCCCTAGACAACTTTCTTAAAGAAGTTCCTTGAAAAGACATGAACTTTCTTCTTTTGTGAAAAGAATAGGATTTAATTAAGTTTCCCCAATTGCCTCTTGGGAGAAAGGGACTTGCAACTTCTTTAATGCAAATTGGCCCAAGTTTCCTATGGAAATGTGCTTGCTTGAGGCAAATGGGATGCAAATTAGTGCATAAGGTATTGAAAGTCACCCAAATAAATCAATAAATAAATAAATAAATAAATTTACCTATTCAAAAAAAATAAAATAAAATTTCCATTCCTCTTTATTTGGGAATTGTAACTTCCTTGAGACAAATGGGATGCAAACTCAATTGAAGAGAAATGGGATGAAGATTAATGCTTAGGATATTTAAATTTTTTGCATGCATATGGTGTTGAAAAAAAAAACTTAAAAAATATATAGATTGAATTTTATTTATTTTTCATTCTTCTTTACTTGGGAACGGCTAAATATATTCCAATTTGGAATTGTCCAAAAGACTACTTATGAAACCTATAGTTGTTGTGCCTAAACTGATTTTGATGACTCATTGTCATTAGAATTTTAAAATCATTAATTTGGTGATTTAATTTCAATTTCAAAATTAAAACTTATTTAAAATCTACAAAAAAACAAATGGAACCAACTTTTGTTACCTGCAAAAGTTAACACCAATATCAATAATATTTACACCCATAAAAAATGGGGATACTTGTGACCTTGGAATGTGCATTCAAAATTTCAAAGTACCTCCTTTGTGCAAACCCCATACTAAAATTAGCTACAAGTAATGTGTGTCAATGGGAATGTTGTAGCCTTCTTTTGTCATGGTTAACTTTTACTCATGTTCAAGCTGAAAACTAAAACAAGATGTTTTGTAGTCAAACTCTATGATATCTATAAAACAAATGGAGGCCCAACCTTTAATCTACTGGTTTTCTTAAAAGGGGAATTCCATACATTGAAGTCATCAAGAAATATGTTTAAGCCATAGTGAAAAAGTTCATCTCTAGATTTATTTTGAATATAATTTCTTGAATGAATCTAATTACAAACTATTTTTAGACAAATGACTTTGGATTTAACTAACGTGCATCCCTAAACTTGCATTACATGCATTGCCTCTATGAAATCTAAGAAATTTGTTAAAACCAAAAGAAATGATAAGACACATGCACATTAATTGGCAACCCTAAACATGTCGATGGCCATGTAAGTGACATGGAAATAATGCAATAGGTATGTATGAAAAGTTTCACGAAGGGCATATTCTTGTATTTAGACATGACAATTTCATTGAACTAATTAGAAAACAAACCTATCATTTAGGGTGCCTTTTGCACAATTGTGTTTCATGTTTCCAAAAATTGTAGAACTTTTAAAAATGTTATCATAGTGAGGCTAAATAACTTGCCAAATTGCCAACACAATCTCCAAATATATGTAATGAACTACAAAAAGCTTGTGGGCAACCAAGGGATGTTATGTTGAAAAAATAAAAAAAATAAACATAAGTAATTTGCATGCCAATGGATAGAAAGATGCATGGTGGAGGAGTAGGTTCAAGTCGTGGAGCAAACATTTGCACTTTCAACCACTAACCTATGCACTCATCAATTGTAAAGCATGAAGCAATTGTTATCATGAACCTAAACATATACAGGTCACAAGGTGTAGGAGGGGAAGGGTTCTTATACATGTTCATTAAATGTGGGAGTGATCTTAAATATCCCTCAACTCTTAAGGATAAAGATCCCTCCCACTGGTAAGAGTTTTCTAAAAGGAATTTTCACAAATATAAGGTGCCCTTCAAATACATTAAAGGAATTTCTCCTACTATTTTACAATACATACATTCAAGTATGCATTCAAATATGTATCATGATAGGTTTGAGGCTTTACATTGCCTTCTCAAACCTCCCTACATTGAAGATTCAATTTCACGAGTTGTGTGCCAGAGTTGTGTGATAATAGTCATGCATGTGGATTTCAATAACTTTGATCTTTGCCTACAAATTTTGTATAGAATCATTATGTGAGCAACTCTTGTCAAATTGAACTTTATGAATATCATCATCTTTAGAGGGTTATGAAACAAAATAGAAGGCATGAAATGCCACCAATATATCACCAATTTTAGAGCAACAAGTGAAGCTTTAATAATTTGACAAGCAATTTTTGTCACAAAAAGTTTGGAAAAAGTTCGCACATGGAGTTATTGGTTGCTTAAGCTCGCAGAGCCAACAGGAACATCAAAAGTCCTTGGACGGTTGATGTCAGGAGGTGGATGCTTGGGAACAATAATGGTGAGTAGACCATCTTGGCATGCTGCTGTAATATTGTCCAAATTGGCATTGGCAGGCAGATTGAACTTGCGCATGAATTTTCCAGCACTCCGTTCCACCCTTACATACTTAATTTCTGTGTCAGTAACGAACTCATCTCGCTTGCGTTCCCCACTTATCTTTAACACATTGTCATTTTCCACTTGCACCTATAGGCCAAATGCATTAACATTTTCACACCATGACACACAACAAGGTGGGTCATAGGCTCCTTGTTGTAAATGATACAAGATGTAGCTGAAATTTTGAATTTTAAAGTTTTATTTAGTTGTTGGACTTACATTTTGCATTGTTTTACAAGAGATAACCAACACTTGTGAGTTTCTAAATATCTATAAATTGGGAAGGTTGTGTAAGATAATTTCTAGATATTGAAAATTGATTGTGATGTCTACAAAATGATTATGTGAGACCTCTTGAGAAACATAAAAAAATAGAAGCTTTACTTAGATGTAGGCTTTTGAAAACTAGTGGCCAAAGAATTTGCCTTACTACAACAGTTTGGCATCACTATAGAAATAACAAAATATTTGAGGCAAAAAGATTTGGAACACTGAAGGTGCTGAACTAATCATAACATAACACTTATTAGATGGGCTTGCATTAAAAGATGGTGGTTCAATCTGTTTGACACCTACAACACATTCACACATCAAATGCTTTGGAAAAAGTTGTGTGTTCTTGAGTTGAATTGAAAGAATGAAATGTCTTATAATTTGGCTTTCTACATGGAGAACATCAAATACTCCTAACATAGGTTCCCCAAAGTGCATTGAATTATGAAAAAAACCTTGAGACGAAATTTAGGTTATATGCACATGAGTCTTCTTTGGTTGCAAGGCACTTTTACTACTCTGACACATAAGCCAAAGGAGATTAATTTGAGTGGGCAAATTTTACTTCTCAGTGCAAAACATTCTACATTTGCATGCCCCTAGGATGAAACTCTTTGTTGAGTAAGACCAATGCCTGGTTACTAGGGGGATCAAGTTGTTTTCTCTATTGTATATTGAATCCTTTCACCATTTAGGGTTAATATTATGAGGTGCAAAAGATTGAAATACCTTGATGTCAGCATGAGTGAGACCAGGCATGTCAGCAACAAAGACATATGCAGCAGGGAGCTCTTTCACATCCACAGCTGTACTTGCCATGATCTTTTTTGTCAACACACTACATTCACAATGAATGATAAGAAAAAAACAAGTTGTCAATTTGTTAACATTTGGGAATTTCTGGCGAACAACAATCAAGAGGATATGTGTTCTGTTAAAATGTTTCAGAACTTCTCATTTTTGGGAGGTGATAACACCACCAATTGTTCTCAAAGCTTGGGCAATTGTAACAAAGGAGTAGATATGATAGGAATCGTGCGGCAAAAATGTCATGATAGAAGTTGGTACCAGGTTTATGTTGATGGCATACACATGCAAACTTCTCTTAGAAATTTAAATCACAATCTACAACAACTCAACACATTTTGTAGTAAAATCATAGCATGAGGTTCCTGCACTCATTCAATGTAACTTGTTGGGCGTATGCAAAACCTTGACATTTTTAAAACTAAGGAAAAAAAAAGTTCTCATTGAGGAGGATTGCTAAGTTCATTGACGTCAAACAAAAGACTTTGAAAAATCCTCCTCAATGAACTTAAAAATTCGACATTATTGGTGAATCAGCAGAGTCCAGCCTCCGTCTCCACCTCCGAATTCTTTCTTGGGGCATTTCAATCCAGCATTGACACATTCAAAGCATGTTCGAAGTTTGCCATGTGACAAAGAACTATAGCAAGAATCATTACAGACAGACAAAAGGATTAGAAGATGAAAGAAAGTACAGCTGAAGCAATATCTGATTTCTTTGTAGTTACATGTTGCTTGAAATTGCAGTGCTAAGAAGACCAAATTCATATGAACAATTCAGGACTTATTTGAATAGATATACGATTATTTCTTCACAATCTAAGTATGTGTGCTTGGGGAAGAGCAGCGGGGCACGGTGGTGCTCATGATCTCTGTAACCTCCCTCTTGCGCCTTGAAGCGTTCAGGATCTCACGTGTAGATCGTCCAGATGTACCGCCGCAACAGTAGGAGCAGCCATGTCCGGTTGTGGGCATAGATATTGAAACGAGATATGAAGAGGTCTGTTTGCAATGCGTACATTATGCACTCGCGACGACCACTCGCATATGAAGCGTGTAGAAATCCACTAACTTTTAGGTTTTGCTCATCGCTTACCCAGTCAAGCGCTTTTCATAAAAAGTTCTAACGACAGATCTGAAAAAACCCACTCACTAACTCGAACCCATCGATCAGGGAGCGGTAGCTCACTCAGAAGTGGCAATCCATTTCATCCTCGATCAAAACGTGCTTATGATTGCTTCTTCTTCTTGCTCTTGTTCTTTCGCAAATGCCTATGTTGGAATCACGATGGTTGCAAGCGAGCTTGAATTGAGGTGAGGAAAGAAGAAGGGAGAAAACTTGAATTTTTGGAAAATGGGAGAAAGTTTGGGTTTTTGCAAATGCCTATGTTGGGATTACGATGGTTGCAAATGAGGTTGAATTAAGGTGAGAGGGAAGAAGAAGGGAGAAAGCTTGGGGTTTTTGGAAGAAGGAAGAAACCTTGGGGTTTTGGAAATGCCTATGTTGGAATTACGATGGTTGCAGAATTAAGGTGAGAGGGAAGAAGAAGTAGGGAGAACGCTTGGGTTTGTGGAAAATCGGAGAAAGTTTGGGATTTTGCATCGACGCCAGATGTGTCCTTTTTTGAATGTGGGGAAATGGAAAAAGAGAGCTGCAATCGGGAATCTAATTGATGAATCGGGCAATGCTGTTTCCGAGAAGTTCAAGGGTCTTTTGTTTTGATGAGAGTGTGAAGAAAATTTCGTATTTCAAACATCGGAATTATATTTGAGGATTTCATGTTTGTGATGAGTTGAAGATATTATTGACCGGTAGGGAGTTCAAATTTCGAAGGTTGAACTTTCAGTTCAAGGTTTGAAGAGAATTTTTTTCGGTAAAGCGATCCGATTTTTGCTGATCGGAAAAGGTGAAGCTGTCCATTGAGTTTTGTAGAAAACAGTTTGATGGAGCTTGGCTAGCAATTTCTGAATAAAATGATGGATCGAAGGCTGGTCTCTATCGCCTCTCTATCACGTTCTTCCAGGTACAATTGCTCTTCTGACTCCTACCGTTCGTAGTGTTTGGATAACGATCTCTTCCCAAGAGAAGAGATTCGTGATGATGCAAGATAGGAGAGAAGTACTCTAGAGAGTGCTATCACGGAATTTTCTATGTTGTCGTAATTTCGTATACAGACTGAAGGAGTCTTTTCCCTCTCTATTCTGGCTGTAGAAAACAACTGAGATAGTTGGTAATTGTTTCCTTCTTGCAGGTTAAGGTGTTCTATGAACTGTAAAGTAAGTCACATAGTTGTCTCCTCCTCCCGACCCAAGGTTTCATTGTCAAGAATTTGTTGCAGGGGTCAAGGACATCAGCATGCTTTTTCTGTATACAATTTACAAAAAATCCAGAGTTGTAGAAATAGATACTATGCTGTATGTGCAAAAATGAGAGATGCAGCCTCCACAGATGACAGTTCAAGGTCATTGGAAATTCGATCAAGAGATGGAGGCTTTAATGGAGCTTCAAATCACAACTCCTTTAACAGACTGGAAGCTGAAATAGCTGAGGTTACACACAAATCAAACCTCCTTGGCATGAAATCCTCATTTCCAAGTGGGAGTGCACACCAAATTCTCATGCAATACACTAGTGTGATTGTCAATGTTTCTTTTTCAGTATAGTTTGACAATCCTGACTAGAACATGGCTTCCTTAGTCACAGAGTGGAACCGCATATGTAAATTGAAAATGGTTTTCAATCTTAGAAAGCCTCAGGATTTGAAAATCTCCTGTCCGGATGGAAGCTTGTCAATTATCTTAGTTTGTAACTAAATTGGAACAAACCTCCGTGGTGAACATGCAGTTGGCATTGATTCGAGAAAGTGACATGCGATCAAAGTTGGTGAGAAAATTGAGTGAGGCAAACCAACACATCCGTCAGCTGAAAAAAGAGGTACAAGTATCCCTTCAAAGTTGACACATTGACTGCAACATCCTGCATAGTAGTGCATGAGAAGTCACCAATGTCTGACATTATATGATGGCAGGTTCAGGAGAAAGACAACACAATGTTCAGGTGCCAAAGTGAGCTTTCAAGTATGGAGCTGGAGCTTCAGGTCTGATTTTTTCATCTAATTCTGCAGGAAAGAAATGGCATATAGCACAAGATTGTCTTTCTCACAGAGCTCAGTATCCTGTTTTATCCTAAGGTCTTCAAAATATGCATGTTTGGTTCCAGGTGCTTGTGAACATAGCTCAAGAAATTGCCAAGGAAGGAGGCAAACCTGGAACCCCAAAAATCAATGGACGTTATATTCATTCCCATCTTGCATACAGTCTTGAAGGTGATGGCATCTCCTCACCTCAATTTATCTTTATGTTAAATCATACATACTTCTGTCAAAGAGGAGACTGAGCTATCTAGAGTTATCCTTTGATGGCAAAGTGATGGGGCAATGTTGGAAATCAGAGATGCAGAAGTTGATATTTGCACGCATCAAGGATGTGGATATGGTGCGGACACGTGAGGTTGACCTGGTATACTATAGCATGGCTGAGGTAAGTCCCCTTGTGAAATCTTTTGTCACCTTGTACCCTATGTTTAAATGATATGGAAGTAACATGCTGAAAGTTTATGCTTGGTTTGTCAAATTGTTGAGTGGGTGGACTGATTCTGGTCACTGTTATGTCGGAAGGATGTGCGAGTGATGGGTTCATTTGATGGCTGGACTTATGGAGAAGAAATGTCTCCTGAGAGCACTGGCATGTACACCAGATTCACTTCAACAGTCAAGCTCCGTCCTGGCCGGTGAGATCCTAGATCAACTCTCAAGGTCTTGCAAATTTTTTGTCTAAGTGTTGTGAGTCAATCTTGAGAGCATGGGAGATATTCTTTATGGCTACTGATTGTGCAATTGAAGGCTGTATTGTGGTTCCTCTGCCTGGAATCTTCATCACTTCAGCTAGAGAATACTCTTGAGTTCATTGTCTCAGTTTCTCCAGGGTGGAGGATGGGTTTCTGAATCAAGGTACGAGATTAAGTTTCTAGTGGATGGAGAGTGGCAAGTGTCATCTGAGCTGCCAACATTAGGCGAAGGGGTTACCATGAACAACTTATTGGTAGTGGATTAGCCTTTCCAAAATTCAGGTTATTTCTTCCTTGGTTGTGTTCTGCACCTGAGTTTACCACATTCTGTAGTGTATTGGTTGGATATGTGAGGTAATGTCTTTTAGGACATGCCATGCATTGCCACCCTTGCATCTTCACTGTAGGTGGAAGAAATTTAAACTATCTGAAATCAAATTTGAAAATTCAATTTTGTGAGGGATACTTTTTCTATTATCTTCTTTTGAACTGGGTCTCAATCACACATCTTGTTGGGGCAATTGGTATCATTTTCCAGAGGTGAGGGCCAACACCACATCTGTAAAGAATCCTCATGTGGCTGTGGACTTCAGGGAGTTCTTATTTCCCAATTGTTTTGGTAAGGCTATGACTGCACTCATTCTTGTCATGCTAGTTTTGGTTTTGCTGGAACTGAGAGAACAGTGACCTTCGGAGTGTTGTTCTGGAGTTTTCCCTGCAGTCTCACAGATATGTTTTCCAGTAGCTTCAAGATATGTTCTGCATCCAGGTAATTATGAGTGATGTCCTTAATTATATGTTTTGGGTGCAGGAGGCCTTGACCACCACCCTCTCTGTTCAGGGTTCTCTATGTCTTATAGGCTCAGATGTTGCTTGTTTAGGGACAAGCTAAAATGAGATGTAACTTGCCCTCACAAGCTTGTTGCAGCTTCAATGAGGATTGACTTTTTGCAATAGCACTGTCTCTTGATTGCTAGCCAACATCATGATTGAGTCTTCCTTCTGCTTCTGGAGATGCAATTGAAAGTCAGGACACAGATTTTTCTATTATTCTTTGCTCAAAATTATGCATGGATTAGTAGATGTTTAGCTACACCCACTTTTGGGAGCTGATGAAGTCAGTGAGCATCATGCAGCTAGTCAATGTTGATTGTGATGAAGGTGATGTTAGTTTTAACACTCGTAAGGTCATGGCTGCACTGCACTCAGTCAGATTGTGTTAGTTTTGGTCTTGCTGGAATTGACAGAACAATCACCTTCAAAGTGTTGTTGTGGAGTTTTTGCTACAATCCCACCTGTCCTTGATAAAGCAAACTGCATGTATTATTACCAAGTCTTCCAGACATGGCATATGTGGTTTGTTTCTCTCATGACCTCACTTGCATGAGATAATGATAAGGACTGAACTCAAGAAAATCTAATTAGGATTCACATGAAACTCTTGGGACATCTGGTAACTTTTGTTGCAAGTTTCTCACTTCTGGAGCATTAGCATTCTCATTTTGAGTTGTTGATCCAGAACCATCCTGTTGACTTTCTTACCTTCGTCAGCCTTTTGGCTAAGATCAAGTGTAATATCTGTTCTTGTCAGTTTAATATCTGATACAAGGCTCTCATGATGATAATCTAATTCTCCTCAGGGCCATGGCTGTCTGGTAGTTTGCTACCTGGCCCTGTGCATGTCACCTTGGTCTTGCTTCCTTGGTGTGCACTCCCCCCTTGGGAAAGTCAAATATTACAAGCAGGATATCTCTTCTGTAGCTTCACAGAATAGCAGCAGTTTTTATTTGAATATCTTCCTTGGAAAGCAATGACATCAAATTGTAGATTGCTGCAGAGCTGATGCTCATTATCACCCTGTACTTGCAATGCTTGCACTAGTAATTTGTAACGTTGTACTTCAGGGCTTGAGAGCTTTTAGTTTAATTGTGCCCAAAACTTTGGAATGATACATGACTTTTGTTTTGTTTTGGATTTTGAGGGCTTTGGCTTCACGGTGAACACAGCATAGTGAACCACTGTATCTCTTCAAGCTAAGCATTTGATTTGATAGGTTTTACTCAGGTACTCTCTTTGCTTCCTCAACTTCTTGTTGTTGAATTATGATATCATATTTGGATTCCAAATCCCTCAATTTTTTAATGAGCTTGTGAGTTTTATAATATGTCAAAATCTTTATTAGATTAATGTTGTAGTTTTGTAAGTGACTCCCTTCATTCAATTACCTTTTTTATATCTTGGTGATTTTACAATTCATCGTATCCTTCATCAACATCATCATCGTTTGTTTATGTTGTTATTTTTAATAATAGTAATAGTCCAATCCTTTGACATCACAAATGAGACTTTGGAAAAGCCCACTCATTTCATATGTTTTATTTTTCACAAATATTATAAAATTATCAATATGTGTGAACAACTAAGATTTTTTCTAGACTAACAATTAATTTTCAATATTAATATGACAATTTGAAATTACCTTATTTCAAGAAATTTCAACCCCTTCATTTTCAATTTGTAATAAAATTGCAATATATCAACCAAGGCTATTACTGTTGAGCTTGTCATGTCATGATTAGGGCAACCTAGGGTCAACCTAAGAAAAACTTAGGTCGAGTATACTAATTTTTTTAGCAAAGGTCAAATATTTATCCTTGCAAACTCACACATATGCAAATTGTGTAAAAAAACTTACCCTTGAAAACCTAGCATGTGTGTACTTCACTAATCATTTCTGACAACATTAAATGTCACTACTGAAAACTCTTAAAAATAAAAATTAATTGTAACCATCCATCGAACCACTTAGATTGATTTCAACCATTCATGAAATGGTGAGAAATAATTTAATCCAAATTTAATCACGATATCATTTAACCCTGTCCATGGATTGACCAAATTACATTCGCTCTATCCAAGGGACAACTGGCCTTGTCTAGGGAATGCAATCGAATCGTGGCCACCCCTTGTCCCTGGACCAAATGCCCTTGTCCAAAAACGATCGCCCTTATCCACAGAGCGTGACTGAATTGTGGTCGCCCTTTTCTAAGGTGCAATTGCATTTGTCAAAAAAACATGATCAAATTGTGGTTACCCTTGTCTAGGGAGCAATTGCCCTTGTCTAGAAAACATGATTGAATTGTGATCACCCCTATCCAATAATGACCACCCCTCTCCAAGAGTGATCGCCCCTATCTTAGGAGCAACCACCCCTGTCGAAAAGTGACTGCCCCTATCCTAGAAGCGACCACCCTTTTCCAAAAGCAAGTAGCCCTATCCAGGGAACACAAGCTAATTGCAATCATCCCTGTCTAGAGAACACAACCAAATTGCGATCACCTGTGTCCAAATAAAGGTCCTTAGACGATCCCTATCCAGGGAGCAACCGTCGTTGTCCAAGGAATGATCGCTTCTTGTACAAAGGAGGTCGGTCGGAATCTAACTCTCCACATCAGATTTGGATTCCATCTTCACAGATCTAACTTACACAGGTCCTGTAACACAACAGTGAGACCAAGACCACAGTTGCCACTGATCTAGTGGTTCTCTTTGTGTAAGTTGTGGTGGCTGTTTGGCCTAGCACTCTTTGAGGTGTCTCTTACAAGGACTCTTACATAATGCAATAATGAGATTGATGAGGGCATAGCTTGTGGTGTCTCTTTACCATCAAAGACCAGGTTTCTTACTATGTTTAAATAATTGGCCTAGCTCTCATTCTTTGAAGTCTCCTTTTTTTACCCAAGTACAACAAATCTAGCCTATCTTTCCCCCACTGCAAGACCAAATGACCAAGCTATACCCCTATAAACCTGGGTTTGGCTACAGTAGTAATCAATTTCATGCTTTCTCTGGAAAGGCAACACCCCACGACCACTTTGTAAGGGGATCTTACTACAACACTCACAGGATGCTTATAACTTGATGCCATCTGCAGTATGTCACCTCTTTCTTATACATGAGAGGAGCAATGCACAACTTAACAAGCTGCACAGATGTTTCCAGTTGGATGCAGGATCAGTCCACTTTCAAATCTTTGTTTTCTGCCATTAAAAATTGAAAGCTTTCTATCTGAACATTCATCTATTTTTGCAGAGGAAGTGATTTCAAGGGTATTGTCCCAAAGCTTGGCTATTGTAATGTTTTTGGGAGAAACAATATAGGACTAAAACACCAGACTTACCTTGCAGTTGAGTTTACCAAACATTCTGCTTAACACCACACAATTAAGCACCAAGCCATCTGCTACCAAGACATGCACAGAATCAAAGGTGCCCTTCATTCTTGTGGAACTGTTTGAAGCCCTTGGCAAGCAATCCTTTTCTTCCCGATTGTTGCATTTGTTTGAAGTGTCACCATAGCCTCCGAGCTGCAACAATTTGGTAGTGGTAAGCAGAAGCCATGTTCCAGAATGCCAATTGTCATTGATGTTGCATCAAGGTTAGGGAGAGGCCTGGAGTCTTAAACACTTTTTGCTAGGGCAAATACTCTTAGAATCAAAGCCTTCAGATATAGATCTTTGTAGAGACATTCATTTCTGGAGTGGAGATATGCTGTGTTGTAGGTGTCATTGGTTTGGATCTGATTGCAAAGTAGCTGCATAAGTCCTCAATGCTAGAGTTCAACATGAAGCAAATAAATATGGCTGCTAATTGAACTTACATGAACCCCTTCACCCAGTTGATGTCACGATTCATTAAGTAGTAGTCAGAAATTCAACTATAGAAAGCATGCCTGGGGAGTGTAAGCACCAAGACTGGAGACCGGATCAAAATTACATGCAGCAGCGCGGAGAGCACACTTTGATTGACTCTGAAAAACAAAACATAGTCCAGAAAAGCACCATATCCATATATCTGAGCATCAGATTTGTCAATAGGGATGATAGCAACAAGCCATCAAGCAGCTGAGTATGTTTTGTGAAAGAGGAACGTCTCTTTGCTTTCTGGAACGCATGGAGAACACAAACAAGAATAGTGACAGGCATAGTGAGGTGTTGAGCAACGAAATCGCCCACAAGGACTGCCATATATATGTAAAAAGACCATGTTGTTATTCTAATACTGAATTACTAGTCCTAATCCTGATAGCTCCCCATGAAAATGAGCATGTAATAACAACATGATAGTTTGCAAGCACACATCTAGGTCAAACCTATGTTCACATTATATCTAATTAGTCCTACAGACATTAAAGGTCATTGGTGAGTGAACATCACCTCATTGCTTGCTACATCAACAAGGAATCACACAATCATGGAGTCCCAAGCAAACTGTCCAAAATTGAAAGCCCTTTGAAGTTTGGAACAAATTTACAGGAGAATTGGTGCTCATGTGTGTGGAACAACAAGAAATACTAATCATCTACATTTGCAAGGCATACAATTTGCATACAAGGAAAAATCTCTGATGTTTCCTATAACTTTTAGCAACAACTGGTACCAGGAGGATGAGATCTTGACCTTTGTGATGTCACGACCATAGTTCAAAACCAGTTCAATGGTCTACAACTAGATGACACTTTTTAGGAAGTGAGTTAGCAAGCAAATGCAACAAGCTGATAGATGAGATAATTTCTTCTCCTGAGAAGGAAGAGCTGACCAAAGCTTTGAGACTACAAATAAAGTTTATTCAATTCTTCTGAGGCCCCAATTGAAGGAACCAACTGCAACACAGAGCTACAAAGAAAAAAAGGTGGCAGTGAACACAAGAAATGCAATTGTGTGCAATTCCACTCTTTGTATCCAAAGAGGATCTGATAGTCTGTGGTAGGTTGGAAACAAGTCAACAAATCTACACCATTGTGTAGGCACAGAGAAGTATAGTCTTCCCCACATAAAACTGCAAGGACTACCAAAAACATAACCCTGCAACTGTTGTTGTGATCTTGGTATGTATTGGACACTAGTTGAGATAATGGGGGAGTGTTTTGATCATGAATTCATATGTACACGCAATAGAAGTTCACTTCAAAAGCATTTTTTCAGTTAGAAGGGCATAAGCTTGTTATGGAGAATTGAAGGCAAACCTCATCGAAGTAATTGATCATACTAACAGTGAGTTCTTCCACAGCTCTGATCCACGTTTTGATGTCAAGGCACGCTCAGTAAGTGGCGTGAATCCAGTTACATCAGGGAAAAGTACAGCTGCTTGAAACGCATCTATCGCTGGTTATGTAGCAAAGCATCTGCAATGATGAGAAATGAAGATTTCTTTGTTCAGACATTGCAAATTGCAGACAAAGCTATTATGAATTCTGTATTGTGGGGGGAGCTTAAAACTGTATAAAGACAACAGTGGGTTGTACGAAGAATATCCGCAGATAAAATGTAAGTTAACGACCAATAGTTATTCCAGTGGTACATGAAATACCTCAACCATGTAGAACAGAACGGGTTGTGATCGTCACAAAGTGTGAGATCTTCACATATATCTATGGATAACGGCAAGGACAATGTACGAACACTCTCTGCAATAGCTCCTGACCAGGATGTCTAAACAGAGAAACGTGAATCCTTCTCAACCCTGGCACAAAATGGGGTCGAGAAATGCGGACATAAACCTCTTCAACGTTCATGTCAAAAAAACGCTCGGGTATTTTTACATTGTCTGCAGCAGAATGGATTTTCATCTGGGCTGCAGAAGAAAGTTACCATCCCAGCGCGGAGTCTGTCCGATGGGAGTCTCGCTGCACATGGAGGTGCTTACGCGATCCAGGTTCACAACCAGCGTCCCGGGTCGGACGTCCTTCTTTTTTTCCCCACTATACAACTAGATGGGGCTCCGCATCGAATATTCACGAGATGTTAGGTTTTCGATCGTGAGACGTTGCGGCACGTTACGTTTGACGAACGTTGCTTTAGTGCAGCTGGTTTTGAAGGCACATAACTCATCCGGTCTTGTGCGTCTCTTGACATCCCAGTAAATTGTGTGAACAGTTCCGTCGTCGTCGAGGAAGAAACATCGTAATGCGCAACAAGAGGAGCTTGATTACCAACTACTTGGGAAGATGAACTTAAGGCATCTCGACTTGAGACATCATCGTCAATTGCCAAGGTATTTGCAACATGTGATGTGTCGTCGAAAGTTTCGAATCCACCAGATTGTTGATGCCATAAATCATTCGAAATCTCTCTTCTGGAAATAAGGAAAATGTGCGAGACAAGTCTGAAAAATGCCTTCTTTGGTCTTCTTCTTCGGCTTCTTCATTATTATCGTTTGACGACTGCCCTTCTTCTTCCCGGCTGTAGCTCTGTTCCGACCATTGCGATGCTTTCTCTTGGACGACACCATCTCACCGAGGTTCTTACAATTAGGTACTCCCCTTCAGATCTGAATCCACAAGATGCCCGGGTTGTTGTTGTTCTGCGCCGTCAAGAGACAACGAATTCGTCCGCCATTCGAGCTCTCCACCGTTGTTGGATACTTCTTCTCCTTCTCGTCTCCGTCTTCTACGTCTGCGTTCCAATTCTCGCAGAGATATCGTCTGATATAAACAACAATGCAAGCTCGAGAACAGTGTCCTGTGTCCTCCTCCGCCTTCAAGAGAAGGTCCTGTCTTGAGAACCTTCCCGGGACGTGAGGTACGAATCAAGAATCCTTCTGCAAGATAGAAGGCCCTACCTTGAGAACCTTCCAGGATTTGAGGTAACTGTCAGAAGGTCATTATGCTGAGTTGAAGCTCCCTAAAAAAGCCTTTTGTAAGGTTCGAAAGATAGGCCCTTCCCCTACTTTCAAAAATATTGACTACGTAAGCAGCGAGAGGCCGCCAGTTAGCGGAAATAGCCGAGGTGTAAGATCGCCGAATTTGGTGGGGGAACTTCGAGTTTTGGGTGAACATTTGTTTTTGTGGGGCTGGAGACAAAGATATTGGGCATTGTAGCCACGTCATCCCCGGAGCTTGCGCTTACTAACTGTGCCTACTGCTCTAGGAAAATCCCTTGATGTTGCGGCTCAAATGAATTTTAGGGTTGGGTATGTACATACTGATGAATTGCTAGTAGAAATCGTGATGTTCGCACCGTTTTCTGTTAGGAACGTGTCTGCTGTGCCCACCTCACTGGAATGCTCACAAAAATTCATACGCGCCGCCTTTGTAGCAGATGCATATCATATTGCTTGCAACATTTCCTGTGAGTCCTAGGTTGGTTTTGCAGTTAGTTGTTGTGTTGATACAATTGTGAAATAATCAAGGAAGATGAGTCCAGGGTTTGGAGTGTCGTTTGCCGTGCTGTGGAAAATGTGATATGATGGGTGCAATGTTTGTGTTCCTTGACCTAGAAGTTCACATTACTGGAAGCAGTAACACAAGTATGTATTACTCTCAACGTGCTGTGTGTCGGGTGTTGATTCTATTTTGCATTCGAGGAAGAAGATGGACAGTGAGATTCACTTACTTCAGGGGCGTGGTGCAATTTGGTTCTCCACGGCAGAAAGTCGGCTTTGCTCTTTAAGATGTTCGCAGGAGCTTCTGGATCTGCCACGTGTTTTCATTGCTAGATCTTGGAGGCGGTGATCTGAATCAGCTATTGATTTTCTTCAGTTTTGTGTAGACGCTCGATAGTAGCTGCTCTTGGGCGAGCTTCTTCCGGGGTTCTTGGCCGAGAAGTGGTTCAACATGTCAACGACCTTCCTGCGGAGTGTCATGTCCCTCCTGGCCAACAAGAGAAGCGTGCACTCGAGGTGGAAAAGCGGCCCACAACAAAATTTTCACTCTCAATTTGCTTATGGTTTTCATGCAGACCTTCAATCAGGTTGTGTATCTGGACACAATTTTGTTTGTACTCTGGTATTTGCTTTAGGCCATCCATCTGTGGTTAATGCAGCACCACATCTACCAATCTGCAGCAGGTATTCCTCCACCCCAAGGCTTTTCAGCTTGCAGCGCATTTGGAGCAAGTCATTAGGCAGGTTCAATCACAACTTTTCTCTCCTGGCAATTTCAGATGCTGAACATGATGCTGCCACAGATCGTGAAGCCAGTTTGTCTTTCTTAATTGCTCTAGGTCTGAAGGAAGAGAGAGCTCTGAAAGTTACTCAGACATACCCAGAGTTGCTTTTGAGGACCTTTCAGGAGAACCTTATGCCATTATTGCAAGCTCTTGAATCTACTGGTGTTGGGAAACAACCTGTTTGCCGCATTCTTGAAAGAAATCCAAGCTTGATGATGCGCATTCTGGAAAGGAACCTTTTTGAAGAAAATTTGGAGTACTTGATTGAATGTGGCTTGACAAAGGGGCAGCTTGAGAGAGTCCTAAGGATCTATCCACAGTTTCTTACTCTAAGCAAAGAACTTAATCTTGAACCTACTGTGGCATTCCTGTTAAAGATTGGAATACTGAAGGGGAAGCTGGGTAAAGTAATATCTTTGTCACCATACTACTTAGGTTACCGACATGAGATCACTCTTGTGCCAAAGCTTCAATTTCTGTTAAGTGTTGGTGTGAAGAAGGAGCACCTAGGGAAGATAATAACTGAACAGCCTAGCATCCTTTGCCATAGTATAACTGAAAATATCACCCCAAAGATGAATTTCATGGAGAAATTGGGTGTGGAGAGAAAGCGTATTGGGGAAATAATAACCCGTTACCCAGCAATTTTCACTACCAACATTGAGACCCTAAAGCAGAAGGTGGAATTCTTTGAAAACAAGGGCCTGGTAGGAAAGGAGCTAGTGAACCTTTTCACTTTGCACCCTGATATACTTGGTAGGTCCTTGGATTCTTTGGAGGCAGGGTATGAGGTTCTCAAGAGCATTGGATTCTCTGGGAGTGAAGTATGTGACATCTTGAAGGGACATCCAACAGTTCTTAGTTGCACAGAAAGCACTGTGCGGCAAAAGTTTGATTTCCTTGTTAATATTATGAACCGGCCTGCCAAGGAGGTCTTGAAGTTCACATCATTTGTCACATACAGTTTGGAAGGGAGGATCAAGCCACGACACCGGGTATTTTCATGGCTTGTTTCTCAAGGACTGTTGCCTCAAAGGGAATATGCCCTCCGGACAATCATTGGTGGCTCTGAGAAGTATTTCAGGAAGCGGTTTGTAAATCTACATCCTTTAGCGGCATCTGTTTATGAAGGAGAACAAGGTGACATTCAAGGAGTGAGTGGTTAAACAGCACAAAACTTCTATCTTGTGGCTACCAGCTCTGCACAAAATGGCAGAATCTTGTTATGGAGACTATGCAGTGCATAAACCTCTTCAAACATGACTATTACAGGTTTGTGTGCAACACCCTTTACTCCTTCCAGAAAGGAGAAAATCATCTGAAGGTCAATGATTCCATTCTCACACTTCAGTGAATTTGAGGTGGCATAATTGACATGTTACCTTACTTTTGAACAGTCTTTGAGCATTACTACAGTCTGGAGCAATGGCAGGAATTTTTCCAGTTAATTGCACATATGAAGCATTGGTGCTTAGCAAGCAAGGTTGATGAGTGTTTTTGATGATGCAGAGTATCTGAAATCTACATGGGTAGGTGCAATCTACAGTAGCATGCAGTTTCCTGCCCCAGTTCCTTGGTTGAAATCCCACAGGATGAGCCTTTGTTCTGAATTTCAGCAGCATAGTGCAGCATAAAGTCAGATTTCCAATTGGTGGGGCATAAAATCAAGGTACACCGCAGTTTTGAGTTCCACAATGTGCTCTAGTACTCTTCTTTCAATGCATTGATGATCTATTGCATCCATATGGTTGCTGCTGCTCTGCATGCATGACTGATTAGGAACAGTAAGTGTCAAAGTTTGGTGGGAAATCTGCACTGAAAACTTGGTGCTAGTTATGTGGATATATCAGGGCTTCAGTTTGAAGTTATTGACAGTTGTTTCTTACAGCTACAAGAATTCATGTGTAAGGAGGTGGTTAATAACTCCTTTTGTCAACCCGCTTGGATATCATATACAGTCTGTACTTTCATTGTGCTGTTTCATTTCCTCTTTATGCAGGTGATCATTTAGGTCATGGAAACCAGCATTATCTGAGTGATAAACGAATTGATGAGAAGAAGACCAAGTTGATTTGTATTGACCTATAGTTTCTTTTGCAGGTTTGCAAAATGTAGCCCCAGACGCTGCTAGGATTTACTCAAAGATTGATGCAAAGTAAATTGGGGTCTTTTAGAACTGCTTTCTTGTGGAAAGCATCTGATGATGGTTTTCAGAGAATTGGATCTATTCTTCTATGCACACTTTGCTGATTTTTGTGGGAATTTTCCCTTGAGCCACATTTGCCACCAGGAGCTTGACTGACTTATCTACATTTGGCACCAGTCCTTCCAGTAGACACCTGAAGAAAGGAACAGTTACAAGGAAACCATAAGCTTCAATCAATAGATTTCACAAGACTCTTTACATGGTATTCTCAGTCTGCCTTCAACAATTGCAGTCACTTTGCACTTGTGGGGTCATAGAAAACTCCAAGTAAAGTGCAGGTGTATCTC
>Ga0116231_10000852_pt1 | contig 58348 bp, 46 predicted proteins | sample S1TSphgellanicum_2_FD_89695 | JGI IMG/M metagenome (GOLD analysis project Ga0116231, IMG submission 89695) | Host-associated microbial communities from peat moss isolated from Minnesota, USA - S1T2_Fd - Sphagnum magellanicum MG | ecosystem: Host-associated > Plants > Peat moss > Unclassified...
CAACTTACATACAATTTAAATACAACCATTATACATAACCAGTAATATATGGGTACATCTTAGTATGTACCCATATAATAATGAGTAGAATACATTCAATACACAATTGTGGACCCCTTATGCGTAAAATATGTATAATACATTTGGAATATTCACAGGGCTATGACTCATTTGGTGACATTTGTAACTAATGGTAGGTAGAGGGGTCTTCTTGGATGGAAATTGTATTGAAAGTTATCCAAATGAAAAGATGAAAAAATCCATTAGTTGTAAGTTAGTCATAGAGTAGTTGCAAGCGGCTTCAAATGCAAAAAATAGTTGTAGATATAACCAGCAATAGTTGTAAATGTCAAATAGTCGCAACTAGTAGCAAATTTGTTGGTTACAAAATCCCAGTTTTCTTCTAGTGATATTGCATCCACTCATTCGGATGAGTAGTCAATTACATCTCTTTCTGTAGAGATCATCATCTAGAACTGTGCCTTCTATGAAGACCCCCAATCCATATGTCTCACCATACACCTCTTGTGGTAGAAACGACCTGTGCCCCACAAGCCTTTCCTTTGTTTTTAGAACTCATTTGTCCAACATTAAATTCCGATATGGGGTTTTTGTAAGCCTTGCATACTCTTCTCCATTTTCAAGATTGTCTTTTGTCTGGCTTTCAATAACTTGTCGATTTGCCTCCAAGTCCAATTGCCGCTGTAAATTTTGGGTCACCATCCGATTCATCTTGTTTCACAATTCTTCGTCTTCAAAATTTCTAGATCGCTCTACAGTCCTTACAACATAAATTACTTAAACCTTTGATACATTCTAACATACTCCTTTAAAGTCTAAATTGAAAAAAACAACATTATTCGTCTAAACATTCTCATCTACAGTATAAATTTGTTTTTGTAAAAAGCCTTCCCATTATTGAAAGAAAGAATAAAAGGAAAAAAAAATTCCCCACAAGATGGTTGCTAAATGGTAGAAGTGAAATTTAAATTCCTGCAGAATATTTCACACTACTGTAACAACATATTTGCATTTCACATGCATACGTTCACTATTCATGCCTTAAGTCTCAACAAACTTAACACTACCATTCATTAAAACATCATATTCATGGTTATTGCATATAATCACAATCTGCATTTTAGAATACATTGTAAAAAACTCTAGAAACAATATTACAATTTATTTCATCATAATCTAATACTATAGAAAATTCACATAACAAAATGAACATAAAATTCACTATAAAAGTCTATGCTTCTTTGTATTACTGAAAACATGAATCAAAATTATAGCATAGTCCCATGTTTTGTTGAAAAAAATCCAAAAAAACATTTAAAATTTATGTCATATCAAAACAAAGTCTGTGGTTTTTCACTGCAAGTACCTATAACTCCTACTTTTCTCCAAACTTTGTGTCTAAGAATCCCCCCCTATTTTCTAGAACTCTAACCTTTTGAACTATCCCAAGTCACATCATCATGATAAAAAACAATAAGAATCCAAAATTCAAACTAACAAAATTCCTTAATCAGTCCCTATCCTAACTACCTTGTTCATCCAAAATCATATACTCATCCTACCCCTGTAATAGGATGCATTGAGAAAGTGACTTTTGAGCAAGAAGCTAATTTTTACAATCTTAAATTGGGAAAAAAAAGAAGAGTTGGCCATTGTATTTTAAAGGTAGCATTTCCAATTAATGAGGTTCATTCCTTATGTTGGATTTATCATCATAATTTTTATTGAGTGTTGGAATAAAAATTATTGGAATGAATGATGTTTATTATGACATTCAAGTAGATGATAATAGAATTCAAGTCTTGAAATTTGAATAACAAGAAGAAATAGATGTTTAAATTGCAAAGAAAGTTAATAACTTGATACATTTGGAATTTACTTGGCATTGACATTTGTAGGAATTGGGTTCATGGGGTAGTATGACTAGTACACAAGGTTGAACAAGTTATTATAGGGAGGGGAATATGAAGATGTGCATTGTTAGGTGAAAGTCCTTTGAAAATCCCAAAGATAAAGTCATTTTCCTACTTGAAAATTGTGTCAAAATTTTGATGAAAATGTGTATGGTGCTTTACAACATTTTACCTAAGGACCTTGTCCCAATAAGGCAAATAAGGCAAGTGGAAAGTATTGGGAATTTGTTTTTAAATGTTTTATACAATTTTATACAATGAGGCAACTTGCAACATGAATCAATTTTTATTATCATCAATGTTTTTTCATGTAAGTAAGGAGGAGAACCAAACAAATGTTCAAAAGAATGCAAAAGTAGATTGAGTGGTCTAGGCTAAAAAGAGGGACAAGTGTGTTTGCAAGGTTATAAACAATCAATGGGTAGACCACACAAGGTTAGAATTTGGGTGATGAGTTTAGTCCCTAATACTATTTCTAATAACCTTTATTTGTTCTTATAGGATCACATCCTTGTTCTATTTTTACAAGATTGTAGCTTTGCCTTGTTTTTGTAGGGTCACAACTTTCATCTTCTAATGCCAAATGTAGAATCAAGGGGCCTTATACCAACTAGTTCACACCTTAATTATGGCCCCTTGTTGCAATTGCTATGAAGCAACATATCAACCATACCCTAACATTGAAATATTTGAGGACTACATATTGCACCAAAGGAGGTTCAACAAGATTGTATGACAAACTTTTGAGAAGCACCTTGAATGATTGGTTCATTAACATTGGAGAGGTTTGAGCTCACATTCCAAAGAAATAAAAAAAAAATTCTTCAAACTCAACACATGTCACCATTGTCATATATATATTTAGATCATAAAAGAATTTATTGAATTACTTCAAAACATGTGGGAATCAAGTGTTTCACTTCACACAAGAATTGTCCAACCAATCATCATTGGTTTTCTTACAAGGAAAACGTTCAAGGTGTTAGGGAAGCCGAAGGTGTCATTAAATTAGACAAAAGCATTTATGCAATTTTGTCTTAATTAGTAGTTTCACAAACCTACAACAACCAAAGGTAAACTATCCCAAACGATTGGGAGAAATAAGGCCCATATGATGGTCTTGTGCATTGATTATTTGGTTAAAGTTTACAACTCACCTTTCAGCCTTCTTAACATCGATCCAATGGGAATACATTTAGTGCTTATGACTAGAGAAAGGACTTGGGAAAAAAAAGGGTCTAAGGATCTAGGTGTGCTTGGTGGTGATGATAAGAAATCCATCACTATATGTGTATTTTCATTTGCAAATGGTGCATTGTTTCCACTTCAACTTATTTCTCAAAGGATAATGAAACAAGCTTTACCCAAGACATGTCCAGCTTAGAGAGGTCTAAGTCATGGCTTTCATTTTACCATGATTGATAATCATTGGTCAAGCCTTGACTTTATGCAAGAATTTGTGAATTTCATTCTTGTCCCATATCTTGCTAACAAAGTGGAGAGGTTGAATCTTTTGAGCTCACAACAAATGGAATGTGTCAATGATTGTTGGAATGTGCATACAAGTGTAGAATTTAGAGCTTGGATGAAGGAAGAACATCCCCCAATCTTGCTGTTGTATGTACCAGCCAATTATACTTCTAAGTTCTGACTTGCTGATGTTGTTTTGTAAAGGCCTTTGAATGTGCTTTTAAATACTTGTTTAAGTATTAGTTTGCAAAACATAATCAACAAATGGTGGCTATTTGTGTACCAACCTTGACAATGAGAATTGACAACTATGTGGAGGCCATATGCAGAAATGTTATTGAATGGTTGTTTATGGCATGGGACAAGCTCCATATTAATAAGGAAGTCATTATGTCTGGTTGGGGCAATGTGAAATTCTCAAAACATGGGATTGACAAATTCATAATTAAGGTATTTGTGAGCTAATTTTGATGGATCTTTGTTTGGAGATTTGAACAATATTGTTGAGTACACCAGTGAAGAGATAGAGGTTCGGAACTTCTATCTTGACAAGGATGCCTTAGATTGTCTGTGTCATTGTGTTTCAAATCTTGATATCACAAATGGCTTACTTGATCTCAATGAGGTCATAGATGTGGAGGATGAGTGTAAGCATGGAGATGCCACGAGACTTCCCACAGTAATGACTTCAAACCTATACAATCTCTCTTACCACAACCTTATTTGGTAGTAACAGAGATCCTTTGACTTTGCAACAAATTTCAATCTATTTTCTTTGAAAACCTAATTCTGAAAACCTAAAGAGGAAGACAATGAATCCTGCCTCATATCCCCATGTAATCCCAGTCCAATAATCGCAATGTTCAGCTGCATACCCAAACATCTAAGAATGACCAATTTCTACTTCAAAATATGATGACAGAGAAAAGAAGGAAACTGCAATGACAGCCTGCTTGCAGACAAAAATGATATGGAACAAAAAAAATTTCAGTTTGGTACAAATTTCGACTGGTAATTTGAAAACCCTAACGCTGAGTTAGAGAGGAAGCACTGGATCCTGTGGTGATAATCTCTTACTAATCTGAGTGTTGAACCACAGAATCTGAAACATCAACATGAGATGATGCCAGGATCCATTGCAAAAGAAGAAGAAGAAGAAGAACAAGAAGAACAAGGAGAAGTAAACCATATGGGCACAGTTCTGCACCCAAAGTAGCAGAATAACAAAGCAGTTCAAACATTTGCAAGAATTGCTGTGGGCCTAACCCTAAATTGGCATTGAGATGAGCTAAGAAACCCTTCCACATTAGTTCTTGCACTAGAACTTGCACAGACTTGCTGGATGGGGATTCTTCTACTCCTGAAAACAATAAATTCTTTTCCGCTTATGCAGGTGAGAACAGAAATCGTAGTTTTGTTACAACAATACAAGAAGTTGAAGGTGCAGGCTGAAGTTTGCTGTCTACAACAGTCAAGGACCTCACAAGGTTGAAGGTTGGGGGGGGGAAGTTTGCTGTCCACGACATTCAAGGACCTCAGGAGGTTGAAGGTACCAGAAGTTTGCTGTCCACAACAGTCAAGGACCTCCTCAGGAGGCTGATGGCACAGGAAGTTTGCTGTCTACAACAGTCAAGAACCTCATCAGGAGGTTGAAGGTGCAGGAAGTTTGCTGTCTACAACAGTATTCAAGGACCTCTGTGTGGTAGCAGGGGGGATGGGAGGTTGGGGTGCAGAAGAAGAAGAAGAAGAAGACACCTGCATAGATGTTCCTCCTCCCCCTCGAATGCGTGCACCAGGAGTACCAGTGAGAGTCTCTCCTCGCAGTGCAGCTGCATAGCGATCCTCGGTATCCTCCTTATGCTGTATCTCATGTAACAATTGTTGCAACCTCTCCTTGTTCACTCTTCCCACTGCCTGCAAATCTCCCCCCCACCCCCCCACACACATACAAAATCCATCAAAATCTGGAGTCATCCACGACTATCACTCTTCCTCATCAATCCTTCTACAGCCACCCAAAAACACACCACCTGCAACCAAAATCCTAACATATCTACTTTTGCACAAGGTAATGTTGCAGGAGGATCCCTCAACAAACAAAATTCCTGAAGAAGAAGAAGAAGAAGAAGAAGAAGAAAGAAAGAAACAAGAAACTCCGGATGTTCTCAAGAATTTTGCACAGAAAAAAGCGTTGAAGAAGTACTAGAGAGTCGTCCCTAGCGCGGCGACGAAGCTCCTCGTTGAGCTCAAGCTGCGATCTATTGGTGGTACTCATTACCGCATGACCCAGCACCCAAGGAACGACCAAACAAACACCAGCGAAAGTCGCGTAGAAAGCTTTGGATGTCTTGCTCGATGCCACAATCCATCGCCAGGTCGCACTTTTCTCAAACAGAAACGACATGATGATGATGAGGATGATGATGATGATTCTTGTGCTCTTCTTCTTGGAGTTCTTCTTCTACTTCTTCTCCAGAAGAGACTTGAACCCTGATCGCCGCTTCCCTGTCGCTGCAGTAACTGCAAATAAAAATGTCTCGACGCTCAAACCTACCAATGAATCATCGTACTTTTCTCGAAGTTCTCGACGACCGCGACGACAACGAGGTTCGATCCGGAAACCCTGGACACTACGGTAAACTTTCGACGAGGATTTTGCTGCTCGGGCACATACATTATGCATATCTCGATCGAAGTAAGATGCTTACACGTAGTACTGGCGTCGCAAACACGTGTAGAAACCTTATGGTAACGCTTCGTCGAGTCGACTGATCAGCGTCGCGAGAGAGAGAGAGAGAGAGCGCGCGCAAAACCCAAAACGCCCATCTTTCTCTGGCGTAATAAGCACTTATTATTCCTCCGCGACAACAGAGGAAGAGAAGAGAATTTGCCAAATCATCGTCTGCTTTAAAAGTCTTCGCGGATCTCCGAGAATTCATTCGAGAAAATTGGCAATAATCGATCTAACGACTATTTCGAGACGAGGTGAGACGTCGAGGTTTTCTCGTTCGGAGTTTTTTTTTTTGTTTTTTTGTTTTTTGGGTGTAGTCGGTGATCGAGGGAGAGGGAGGTTGGAGCAAATCCAAAAGTGCTGTCTTTGGAGAGTCATTCACGAGGTGAGAGGAGAGGAGAGGAGAGGAGAGTCGAATCCTCCTTGCAAAGCTTCGAGACTTCATTCTTTCTCACAACTCTTTTTGTTTCTGTTTCTATTTGTCATGATTTCCATGAGAATCTTCTTCTAGTGACGCAAACCTCTGAAGTAAGTTCCTTTCGATGCAAAGCTCAGCTCTTGTGGTTTCTTTTTTCTTCGGAATTTTTGGTTGTTTGTTTTCCGGAGTCTGTTCATTTTTTGACGGCGATGGATGGTTCCTTGATTGAAGCTCCAAAGATGCAGCAAAGTTCTTGCCAATCTTGTAAACCTTTGGTTTTCCAGAAGATATTTTGGAACTCTGGAATTTTTTTCCTGTTTGTGCGTGAGAAGCTTTCTGTTGCTCCCTTCTGGTGAAAAAATTCTTCTTGCGTTCTGTTTTTCAGATTGTTTGTTATCACCACACCATAATCAGCATCATTCTTTTGTTGAAGGTTTTAGGAATTCTTCTCAACTTTGAAAGCAGCAGCTCAGAGAGAAAAAGGAAAGGGAAGGGAAGGAAAGGAAAGGAAGGGAATGAGTCCTCCTCCTCCTCCTCCTCTCTCTGAAGAGGCTGGTTACCTATTGAAATCATCAAGCAGGAAGTATAGGGTCAGAATGGACCTTTTTTGAAAACCTCCAAGCGACGGTTTGGGAGCTTTTAGAGAGAGCTCAGAGGGATTTGGAACTCAGTAGAAGATGAAGCTCTGGAATGAATCCTCAATGATCCAAGCTCAGAAGACAAACAATCTCTTGACAAACAAAACTTGTCTGGTTGCAGGAAGGAAGGGGCAGCAAATAGTACAATAGTAGTATGGGAAGATCAAGTGGTGGTTATGTTGAGCAAGGCAGTGGGATGGATGCTTCTAGCCAAGCAGGAGCTTCAGGAGCATACGAGCATTCCTATCCCCAACTAGATCCTTCTGCCACTGCACCACCACCAGCTCTTCCCAGTTATTATGATTCTTACCGGCCTCGAAGATCCAGGACACAGGATCTGCAATGGCATGAATTTCTTCAATTTGGAAATCGCTTCTTCACCATTGCCATCTTCATCACTGCTTTTGGTAAAACTGCTCCAGTTACCTTCCTCCTCTCCCTTCACCATTTTTTCTCTATATGTTTTGAATGAGTACAGAATGTGTGGAATGTGGAATTTGTTTGACACTTTGTGTAGAATGTGGGATTTGTTTTGACACTTTTTGTTTTGTTTTTGGACAACAGCATCAGCTTGGATGCTTCTAAGCCTTTATAGTTCTCAACAGATTGAGATGGGCCTAAATTATTCACGACTGGTGACTACAATTTCTATCTTTGTGAAGGAAATGCAGGTAGCTTTAAATCCTCATTGCTTTATCTCAAAATCAAATTAAGTAGAGAAGCAATCTTCTCAGATTGAAGAACTTGAATGAGAGAGAGAGAGAGGAGAGAGATCTGATGATGCAATGGTGAGAGAGGTTTGATGCTGCAACAGTCAGAGAGATTTGATGTGATGGTGAGAGGGATTTGATGGAGGGTGCAGGTACTAAACCTAGGTGCAACAGGTCCTGTGTTTTATTACTTCTCCAAGCCGCCTGTCTACGATCACCCGATCATCTGGAAGGAGGAACATGATAATGTTGCTATTCAGGCATTTGACAATGAGGTAAGATTGTCTTAAGCCCTTTATTGTTGTTCAATACAAGCAAGCAAGCATGCGCAGGAAGAAGCATCCATCCACGTTTTTTGACTACTGATTGGAACTGTTTTGTTGTTCAAAAGTGATGATGAAGGTTGTGTGATCTATATGAGATAGGAAGATTGTGATATATCTAATCATGTGTGCTGCATTTTGTCCCTGCAATTGTGAACAAATCAATAGTGTAGAACTTTGTAAGAACCAAGTGTTTTCTGTGTCACATATGTTGCATGAATTCTCTTGATTCGCAGCAATTTAAGTTTTGGCTCAACAAAGGCTCCTCATTCAAGATCTCATATGACATGACGATGCGTCATGGGAAGGACAGTTTGATTCTTGCTATTGTCAAAGGTGGGTTAACTTTTCACTCTCTACAAAGCAAAGAACCCCTGATGGAAATTTGAGTCCTTTTCTTATAACAAAATATTTTGGTGTAAAGAATTCTGAGCAACAAACAATCTATGAGAGGCTGGTGGCACAATTACTGAAATCTGACATTGTGACCATCATGCAGGGGAAGATGGGTTTCTCGAATGGAAGAGTGATCCAACTAACCCTACTTCTGCCTTGAAATGGAAGCGTTTTCATGGTAAGCAATCTGCTTTTTTGCCTGGCCAAAACCACAACACCTCTTTTGAGTGCCTTGAAACCTTTGCATTCTTATGTAGAAGAGCATAAACTAACTAGATTGACATTTGTTGTTCTGTTTATGCTGTTTGACAACTGATTTGTTTCTGATTGACAGATGATGGGTCTATGTCCTTCGAGGTTGATGAAGACAATGAATATATTATTGTCTTTGGGAATCTCAACAGTCACAGATTGGAGGTATGGAGGCTTATCACAGCAAGTTATGAAGTACTGTAGAAACAGCTTCTTTGCAGATAATGGATTTACTGCATGTAGGAGGAGAAATAATATTGCTCAGTTTGATGCCGTTGATATTTTGGGTTGGCCTGATCTTGACACATATCTGGAACACTTTGAAGATGACATTCTTCTTTAAGACTTCTGTCCTTGTAAAATGTGGAAATTGGTGTTCTTTGGAGCCAAAAGCGTAGGTGTATGTCTTTATACAGACAATGCCAAAAACATATATACCTATCCTTTTTATCTGTTTATAGAGACAATGCCAGAAACACAACACCTATTCTCGTTTTCTCTTACAATGAAGCTGTTTGTCTATGGTGCCAAGCTAAATTTGGAGTGCCTTGGAAATGGGCACATGCTGGGTTCATGAGAATGCATCATTACAAGGAATCTTGAATCACAGACATTCCTTCACAAGCAATATACCCCATTATGTTCTGAATTTATCTGATCTGATCTGATGATGTTGAGGTTTTTACACGTTTGGGTTGGTGGTCTGTGGTTGCTAAAACTGGAAACAGGTGTCCTTTCAGCTGAAAATGCATTTCGTTCTCTACTCAAAAGAGGGAGCCGAAAGTTTATGTTCAACTGTTCTTGCAGACATTTGTCCATTTCCAGTCACTTTTCTCGAAAAGGGCTATCTGCTGTTATCATCACCTATTGTAGAACAAGTATGTGCTGTTCAATAAATACAATTTCCTATCTGATCCATTCCTACCTTTCCCCACTTTTATGACATATAATCAAGGCAGATTGTATTTGTTCCTGTAAGGTTTCCACAAGAATCAAGCTATTCTGGCAACTCCTTGACAAATTTTGGATGCTGTCTATCTCTCCATTACCACAAGAGTAGTTGCCTGAGAGAGAGAGAGTGTGCAAGGAGAAGATGTCTCATGTGCTGAAGGTTTGTTGAGTTTTGTTACTTCACGATATTGCTGGTCCAAGGGTACAATGGGGCTGACAACTAGTGCTGGAAATTTTGCAGTGGGGAGTAAATGTATGGAGTGTCAAGGTATTGTATGTCCCTCGGTGGCTCACGTATTTTCTTCTTTGGGGTATGTCTTCCTCCTCCTATCAATGCAGTCCAGTGGGTTATCCAAGTGGCTTAATTTGTAAAGAGTTTGTTTGCTTTGTATATCAAACCATTAAGTTTGAGTAACTATGATGAACATGGGGTGTATTTGAATGGACATGTTGAAGTTGTAACACACTTGGGTCAGGGATGCAGGTTTTGTAGTATTGGGGTTTGTGATAACAAAAGCCACGATGAAGTATTTTGAAGGCCGACTTCATTATCCAGTTGATGTTGAGCAAGGACCTCTCATAGCACCCCAGACTGTACCCTCCAGCAAGGCGAAAAACAGCAGCCAGGACTTAGCTCCCTCAGCTCCACCTGCAGAGTACTATGGAAATCTTCCAGAAGATCAACTTTGCACTATATGTTTGGATGCCCCGAAAGACAGTTTTATGGATCCATGTGGCCACAGATGCACTTGTTATGCCTGTGGCATGAGGTGACTTCTTGCCCCCTCTTTCATGATTGTTTTCACTACATTCGATGACACAGTTTGTTGATTTTTTTCAGTCTTACAGAAAAATGTCAATTAACAATGACTTCTTTCATGGATGTTGCAGGATACAAAATGAAGATTCGCCCAAATGCCCCATTTGTCGGCAGAGTGTGCACATGGTGCGCAGAATCTATGATTCTTAGAGGAAAAGTGGTTTGGATCCATTCCATGCAAGAGAGGATTATCAGATGCACATATTGATTCGCTAGTGATCACTGGCTAATTGCTTGCTGGAGTAGGTTTACTGACACCAATGGAATGATTTCATACAAGTCTGATGAACTATGTGCACAGAATCATGTTGTCAGGTTTCCAAGCAGCATTGTATCTACTTCTTGGTGTTAAGTATAATGAAGAAAGACAGGTCTATTTGTTGATCAGATTTTTACATGTGCTCTCATGTTGTCCGATTGGAATCATAGGTGCAAGAGAAATGTACAATGAGTGTTTACACAATTCCCCCCACTGGCACATAGATCCCCCTCCCCAACAATCCCAAGAACCCAGTTGATGAGTAGTCTCTTTGGTTGAGTGAATCTGCAGAATGTTAAAAAGAGAAAAGAGGGTTTTATTTTGAGCCCTTTGAGTTCCCATCTTCTGGTGTCAGTGGTGCACAAGATGCTTACTTGTGATCAGCACTGCATTGATGACACCCAGTTCACGAGGTTCCTTTTCAATTGGTTGGACTGCTTTCACTTAATACTTACTTGTTGGTACCATGGTTGGTGTCTGGTACATTCTGATTGTGAACTTTGGTGGCAGAGCTTGCAGACTGTCGGGTCTGTCAGTCTGCAGTCTGTGTGCATGGTGGTTTTATACAAGTTCAGAGTTCTGAGAGTTCTGTGACCAATTGGGTTTAGGTGACTTCCAGTTTCCGACTACGTTTCATTGGTTTTCCTTTTCCCAAGTGGAGACTTTAATTTACAAAGGCTTTGAAGCTTCTTTGCAAATCATGTGAGCAAATGGAACAACACTACCACACCATGTAAGAGTTTTCATATGAAAATTTCAAGTTTTGCTGCCATCACAATCAATCAGAAGAGTGTCAAAGTCTCAGTCAAAACTACAAAACAATTGGAAATATGTTTTTGCAGTGTTGTTGGAAAAACGATGATGATTGGAAAAAATTGAAGTGTGTGTTGAAGAATTCAAACAAAGAATTGATTTAATTCAATTCTAGTCGACTGGAAGACCACAATCTAACTGCAAACAACTATAAATATGTTTATGCATTGTCATTGGAAAAATGAAAAAAATTATGAGAAGTTGTGCCAAATGACTAATATCATCATCAGTGTTGGAAATTTTTTAATTTTAAATTAATTTGATTCAATTTTAGTAGACTGTAAGTTCTGAATACTAGGAATAATTGTAAATATGTTTATGTGTTACCATTGGAAAAATGAAGAAATTTGTGGGAAGTTTGACAAATGACTAATATGAGTGTTGAGAAATTCAAATTAAAAATACATTTAATTTGATTCTAGTGAACTAACTATACAATGCCCAAGGTACATGGGCTCCTCCTCAATGAGCAAAAAGCAGTCTTCTAGTTATCGCCTCCACAGGTTTGTGTGTGGACAGATTGCATGATCTGCTGAATCCACCACTAACCAAATCCTTCACAATTTCTTCGATCAGTTCCTTTACAATCATGTGCTCAACATCTGAACTTACGTGACTGAGTTCACCATCCATACCCGACCACTGCTTTGCAGTCTTGTGAAAATCTTTATGCAGGATAGTGTACAGAGTGTCACAGATGTTGTTCTCTGATGATGAAACACATGGAACGTCTTGCAGCTCGTCCCAGACCTCTTGAACCAGCTGTTGTCCTGCTGGTTTTTGTTGCAGCTCATGAGGCCAATCAATCCCGAGCCATTGCAGGGGACTGAATCTAACAGGATCCAGCTTCTGAAACAAGATTTCATTTGTGCCATCAAACAACACCCGACGCCCAAGAGCTTCTTTTTCTGAACAAGGCTGGTGTTTCTCATAATCAAAGAAATCATTCTCTTTTGTGTTGGGTGGTTGCCTTTGCTGCCATCTGGACTCCAAGTCATTGAAGTGAGTGAGATCCATTATGGACTTCCCAGTTGTCCACTGTAAGCAGTTGATTGAGCTAGCATTCTCTGTGACTCCTGATGCAACCAGAATGTCCCGCACGTACTTTCTCTCTTCATCCTTGTTCTGGAGACAAATCCCATGTTTATTCTTTGGAGAATAAGTCTCCTGGGTGCTGTCAATTGGGATTTGTATTTCCACATGATTCCTTCTGTTGATGTGCAGATTGTCATGGTTACTGAAGTTCTGGGTGGATCCAATGATGTCTGTTACACCTTTCAGAGCAGCAGCCTGTGTCTCCTCCAAATCATGTCTCTGTGGAGAATCAAACACATCTTCTGCAGGATTGGTGGTACTGGGCTTGCTTGCCCTCCTTGGGCTTGGACTCAGATCCTCTTCCTGGAAATGGAAGTTGTCAAGCACAGAGACCGGACTGGGCTGATCAACAACTTCAGCTGGCCCAAACTCAGAAAATGGGTACTTGTTTTTCTTCACAGAGACACCACGTGGGGTTAAGACTTCAGAGATTCCTCCTCTTTCATCCAGTTCTGCAAGTGTAGTTCGAAGATCTAATCTGGATTCTTCTGCTGCATTGGGTTGAATTGATTCCATCATCAACTCCACGTTGTTGGTTTCATCCCTCTCCAAATTGTCATCTGCAGCAGCTGTCGCCAGTACGACAGGTGCTACATCCTCATTGAGAAAATCAACTTTCTCTTTTGTTGAAGTATTTTCAGCAGGTCTTGTTGTTTCAATGTCCAGAGGACATGATGTGGTTTTAGAATTCACAGCTGGATTGCTGTGCTTGCCTGTTGATCGCTTTGAGCTCAGAATTGGATTCTCTGAGATTGGGAGCCTTCTGCCATGAGCCTTGGTGCTGCTCACAGCAGCAGCAGCATTTGTTGCAGTCAGCTTCTCAGTGATTCGGGAAATGAGTTTGCTGCTTTCTGAGCTGCGTCGATTATATGTCCGCAGTGTGTCGGGTCCAGTGCTGGTCCTCCCCTTCAAGAACTCTTGCTTGGTTGATTGCACCCTCAATGTGTTGAGTGTCACCTTACTGTCTTCTCTGTCCTTTACCATGAAAGGTTTCGACCAAGCTGCCTTCTTCCCATTCTCCAACAACTGAGGACACTGCCCCGTGCCAGTCATGCACCTCATGCCTGGTGAGGAGGAACCTGGCCTCAAGGGATTGGCTTCCTTTACTGGAAATGATGACAATCCATGTTTCCCTTGAGGAAGTGGAGACAAGCGTGGAGATCTGGCACTCGTATCTCGCGCACCTTGTGTTCCCTCCTGAGTCCCCTTAGCCGAGCGTGCTGTGATACGTTCCTTTCTTGTCATCCTGGGAGTGGTTGCTGCCTCTATATCTGAACTACCTGAACCATGGGGTTCATGACGTGATGTCCCTGAAGAGGTCTGCACTTGATGAACCTGTGAGGATCTTCGATTTGCAGCTGCTTCATCATTCTCTCCTCCCTTGCATGCCACCCTGCACATCAAAGTTCAGATAGCCTCTGTTCAGTTAGTTATTACAGCAGATAGTTTTCTCGTGACCTTCAGCCACAATGCATCTGAGACATACTGTAACTGTAACAATCAGCAGATGGAGAGTGATTTGTAGGAAGTAGACTCAGCAGAATCAAAAGCATTAAACACTGGGGATTGGAACTTGGAGAGCCAGAAAATTACCCATTGTTCATGCTGCTGCTGCTGCTGCTGGCATGCAGGGTATTGGTTTGCACTGAGCTTGTGACTGCAGACCTTCCCGAGCTCCATGATCTGCTGGAGATACTATCCAGCAGATCTCCAGGTGGAGCAGGAGATGATGGGTGGTGGCTTGAAGTTGTCATTTCATTCACAACAGGATCCTCATCTATGCACTTTGGTGCTATCATGAAGGTGTCGGGAATGCTGCCATGCATGATTGTCCCAGTATCTTGGACAGCAGCAGCGCATGAGTTGGTTTGTTTCATAGCAATGAGCAGCTCCTCATGATGGACCATTGTTGAGAGGAGGTCCACAGGCTGGCTAACTTTTGTGGCTGCAAAACCTTGATACCCTGCTGCCTGATGAGCATTTTTTTGCTTTGGGACTGTGATTGTGTGTCTTGGGGAGGAGGGTACTAGGAATTTCTGTTTCAACATTTGCATCCGAGTCTTTGATTCTTCCACAATTGGCTTTGGCACAACTGTCTGATGGGCTGCTGTGTTTACATCTCGTGACTCCTTGTGGTGTGGAGAATGCAATGGACCCTTGAGCTGCAGTGCCTTGAGAATATATCTGAAGAATGTTCGGCCCTGCACAGATTTTTCATAGGTGTGCAGCTGGTGTATCTCCTGATGCATGAGGCTACAGGGAGGCTCCTGGCCAGAAGTCAGGTGCTTTGTTTCTTCATCTGTCTGCTTCAATGCAGTCAATACCACATCTGAAAGAGGTGCTTTCATTTGTGGCTGAGCTCCACCAATCTTCTCTTGAGCATGCGTCCAGAAGCCATCCTCTTGCTGGTACTGAAGTGGCAAATCCTGATCATAGTAACAATGCAAGTGATGTAGTGATGACTCTGGTCTTGTTTCTTTCTGGTTGGGACCTGGCAATGATGATGATGATGATGATGACTTGATACTTGATTGCATGGCATGGCTCGGAATGGGACATTCTTTCTTCAGCTGCTGAAATTCCTCTCTTTGTTGCTGCTTGTAATTGTAATCATCTGATTGCCTTGGGGGTGGTGGTGGGGTATAGTGCTCCAAGAACTGACCCTGCAACAATTGCACCTCCCTTGATGATAATGATGATGGGGTTTTTGTCTGTGGAACTACACTCTTTGCTGGACGATTATGAGATGCGTCAGAAGAAGAGCCTGGCAGCTCTTCTAAACCCATCAAACGAGCCACCACATTCGGGATCCGTCGGTGAGATTCTATTTCTTCACCTTGACCATCTCCCTCTGCAACAACATTATCTGTCTTCAGCTGAGAAGAAGCACCACGAGCATCTCTACAAGAAAGCTTAGCAGGTTGCATTGAATCTCTGCGATCAAGTTTCAGCCTGGGCAGTAATGCACTAGGACGGGGTGAGTCTCGACTATCCACAGAAAGCCTGGGTGACATAGATGCCCGAGGTGGGTCCCTTGCAGCATCTATGGAAAATCTTGGTAGATTTCCATCTCGCACTTTTGGAGTGCAAGATGCACTACCGCATGGGTCCTTCAAGTCTGCAGATTGATGGGTTTCTCTGAAGTTGAAGAAGGCTGTTGTTGCTGCTGCTGCTGCTGCAGGATCCCTGGATTCAGGATAGTACCGGGAACCAGGTGATGGTGGCCTTGGTGAGTTTCTGTCATTATTGAAAACTCCTTGGTGTTCATCCTTGGAGCCAGACACAGACAATCTTGGATCCTCCTTCAACTCCACCATCAGCCTTGTCACATCTTTTCCATCAAGAGGACTAGAAAAATGTCTTGCAAACTTGCTATCAACAGAAGTTCTTGACATCCAATCCTTGCTATCAACAACAACAGATACCACCTTGGACGCATCTTTTTTGTCTCTAAGAAGACCCGCTGCTGCTGCTGCTGTCCTCCGGGGTGACTTTACAGAAGATGACCTCAGACTGGAAGTTGTTCTCCAGTCACCTAACATTTGGGAGCCTCCCATTCTTGCATCTACAGAAGAGCAGCGTGGCAATTCCACAGATGATGAGCAGCACACCTCTTCTCTCCTGTCAACTGACATCTGCAACCGATGATCCCATCCATTCACAGAAGAAGACCGTGGTAGGCTTTTTGAAAGCAAAGATTCATGACTCAAATCCAGCAATGCTCGTGCCTTCTCCTTACCATTGGTGCTGCTGCTGCTGTCCCTGCTGGACCTTTCTCTATAGAATGAAGCCCGCACAATATCTCTGATGTCTAAGAATGGCACTTTCCGGAGATCTTTGGAGCTGACTCTGCTGCCTTCAGAAGCACTATCAAGTCTCAGTGAAACCAGAGGAAGCTTTTGGTGTTCTTCACAGTGGTTGTGGGGGAAAGAGGAGGATTGATCAGAGTCCTGTACTACACTCATGCTGTTCACTTGAGACTGGTAGAGAGATGGATCTTCGCAATGTGTACATTCTTGGTCAAGCTGCTGTTGATTCTTTTGATCATCTGTTGCATGCTGCTGGTGGTCCTGCATTGGTACTGGAGCTGCTTTGCAAGTCTTGGTGACTATATTATTGCTGTCAGAATATCCCCTGTGATGATGATCTCTTGACAGATCCACAGCTGTTGCCTTGATGTGCTTCAAATTGCCAGCCTTCTTAGCAGCAGGAGCATTGTCTTCAAACTGTAAGAAAAACAGAAGATGATCAAATTCAGGCAGACAGCAGAATGGTCCTTGAAATTGATCCATCCTTTGCTTCACATATGTACTACATCCTGATCTACACTAGAAAAACCCACAAGCCCAGTCATCAAAATGCTTATGATTTGCCTCTACAAGAGAGACTGGCTTTTGAATGATTCAAAAGAGCAACAGATGAAACGCACCATGTGGACAGAAGAGTTGCTGGTATCATGATGTGGGCTTTCACAAGCTGATACCTGTCGTGAATGAACTGCATGACAAAAAAACAACAGCAATAGTTACTACATTTTGAGAGATTTTGCACACAAATGCTTGCATCTCATTTGAAGCTTTCAAGCTGCATCATGAGAATGTAGAAAACATGTTTTGCAAAGGAGAGATTTGGAAAAGAAAGGATTTGTGGGAAGAAGAAGATAGGAGAGGTGGGATGATGATGGCATATACTATAGCTTCTTCTTAGTTTACAGGTGAGCAGGAATTTGGGGTTATTTTACCACCAGCAGCACTGATAACTCTCTTGGAGCCATATCGGCGGCGGCTGCTGCCAGTGAAGGACTGACTTCGATCAAACATCTGAAAGATTCCTGTCATGCAGCCAATCTCGTCTTCCAGTGATTGACTTGGATCCTCAGCAGCAGCCAACACTTTGAACAGATTTGTTGAAGCTGGCATGATGTCGTTCAGGTTTTTGGTTTATGAACTCCAGCAACAACCCACTGGGAGCTACAAGCAGCACCTTCAACTCACCCCTTTCCACAAAAGAGAATCAACAACCACCAACATAATACACCTGCCATGATATTGTGCACACACAAACACATGTTTACTCCAATGCACACAAATCCAATCCCAAATTCTCACAGACAACAAAACAGATCTCTCTCTCTCTCTCTTCCAGTCCTCCAACAGATCCTACAGAAGAAATGATCCTACATAGCTCCCGGGTACTTTGTGCACATAACACTGAATCCCAACAATCCACAGATCCACAGAGACATCTAACTACAATGTGGAGTCTGAGCTGCAGTCATTGGAAACTGAAGGCACCAAAAGCACAAGTCCCCCAGCACAAAAGTTGAAAGACAAACCCATTCTTGAAAGCAGAATTTCACTCACCACTTGTGCAATGCTGCACTTATTACTTCCCCACCATGCTCATCAAAAACTCTCACACAATGAATGCACTACCCATGTGGCCCTCTTCTCCTCTCTCTCAATTCTTCTTCTTCCCTCTTCTTCAATCCACTTCTCTCCACAGAACTGAAGCTGCTTCTCTACTTTCTCCAAAATCTTCTTCCTCTTCAATGGACCACTTCACTTCACAAAACTCAAGCTTCACTGCCCCCCCAAAAAAAAATTCTCTTTGAAATTCTCATCAGCTACCAAAAGAAACTGCTCTTCATAAGATCATGGGTTTCAAGCTCCTAACCTGATGTTTCACTCAATCTCTTGCACTTCACACAAGAATGTGCAACCATATCAGTAACACAAAACTTGCATCAGTTCTCCAATTCCCCATCTCTCCTTCCTCCTTCCCTTCCCTCGTTTCTTCCCTAAGATCATCCTTTGAAACCCATAATCTCATTTCTCTCTATCTCTCTTTCTTTCTTCCAGCTCCTTCCTGGCTGCTTTCTTCTCTCTCTCTCTCTCTCTCTCACTTCTTCCTCCAGCTGAAAACCAAACGTACAACAAACAGCTTGACTAGAACACAAATATCAACAAAATCCTCTGCACTTCTCCCCACTACTTGCTCCTCCTCTACAGTTCTCTCCCTTTCCTTTTTCAATACCAGCAGGCTCTTCTTCTTCTTCCTAGAGGTTTTTCAGCAGCTTGCACCCCAATGTCCTAGAGCAGCAAGCAGGAAGATGAAAATGGTGAGGAAGTAATGAGAGAGAGAGCGAGAGAGAGAGAGAGAGAGAGTGTGTGTGTGTGTGTGGGTACTCATGAAATAAAACAAAGAACACAAAGAAATAGTAGTGGACTGTAGTTATGATGATCATGCCCATCCTCCTTCCTTGTTTCATGCCACCATGATTCTTTTGTTTCATAAATTCAGCTGATGCTGCTGCAGTTAAGTGTGAAAATGAGAGTTGTCACATTGTCAGCAGCAGCAACAACAACAACAACAGTGTTTTCTGCAGAGCAGCAGCAACAACAACAGTGTTTTATGCAGAATAGCAGCAGCAGCAGCAGCAGCAGCAATCTTCCCATCAACCAAACTTCAGCATGTAATAAGTCAAGCCAGGTACTATTGCTTTTCTTGTTTTGTATTTAATCTTGTCCTTTCCCACCCCCACACACACTTTACTGCGGAAGTGAAGATCAGTGAGAGTTTCACATTTGGCAGCAAACAAGACATCAGCCATGACCCACCACCATCATCATCATCATCACCCATTCGTTCACCCAACATATATACCCGCAGGGTATGTGCAGGGCAACTGATGCCCATACTTGCCTGTACTCTCTTACCCTGTTGTCACACGGTTTCACATGGTAAATGTTCACCACTTACACTTACTTGGATTGATAATTTTTCACTCTCTATAAACCGTACCTTAAGACTCTTCAAGTTAAGGGTTCCAAATTGTTTAAAAGCCAATATACCTTTACCGGGCATATTTATTTATTTATTTATAAATTTATTTAAGTTATCTTTTTTTAATTAAAAAATTTGCCTTTTATACTGTCCAATTATTCAGGTTTATGAGTGGGGGAATCAGAACGGGGGAAAATAATTAACACTTTATGTTAGATGTGGCAAATGTGAGTGTTGGACGGTTCTTTACTTATATGAAGAACCTCCGATTCTGGTTCTACAAACATTTAGTAGAATGAGGTTAGTTCTGGTTCCAGTTCTGAACATCAGATGGTTCCTGTCCAGTTCTTACTAACCCAGAAAGAGGTTAACTGCCAGTTAACCTCCGGTTAAATGCTGGTTCTAGTCTCTCTCTTTTTTCCCTCTCAAAAACCTCAATTCTGATTATGATTTCACAACTAAATTAGAACCAGGAACCCCAGTTCTAAGTCTGATTCTTAAAGAAAATATAATCAGATTCCAATTCATATTTCAGAGTTCCAAAAATTAAACCCAGTTCCAGTTTGGTTCTTAACTAATAAATGGGATCGACAATCTTACCTGCCAAAATGGTTACCCACCCAACATTGGTTAACACAGGTAGAAGCCCGAATAGGGGGTGAGGTTGGGCACGGAGGGTGTTGTGTAACTATTGTTTGCAATTTATTTCAAACAATGGCATTGCTGAGGAATCTTGCAAACATTAGGTTTCATGGATATTGGATCTTTTCTAGATGTGGTATTGGATCTTTGGATATTCAGTCAACATGTGGGAGTGGACATCTAAAGCATGGGTTGCCTCACTTGTTCCCCCTCCATCTTCGCCAAGCTCTAGTGCTAGTAGCCCTTTTTTGATCATGTCACTCTAATTGCAACTAGCATAAATGTTGTTAACGTTGGACATTCTAAGCCTAATGAACACCCATTGAAAAAGAGGAAGATTGAATGGGAAGTGGAGAAACATCACTTCCCAAACGCTTGGGGCAACCAAGTTCCTTGTAGTTGGAGCAAATGAAAAGATGCACAATGCGAGTTTCATGCTTTGCACTAAAGTTGAGTGCCATTCAAAGTTGGATAGGCTTCCCAAACATAGTGGGAGATGAAAGTGTAAACACACTAAACCTAGATAAAAAGTTGGATGTAATGTTAAACCATTTTTGAATGCAAAAATGCAAGGATCTATGGTAGTATTAGGCCTAATTCCATGTTTGACCAATTGCTTAATACATGAAGCAATTGATTATGATTAACATTCATTACATGGCGCATAGGTGTAAGGTCATGTACATGACCTCCAACCTACTTTTGGTTATGATTTAACTAGAGGTTTTACTATAATGAATCTATGTTTATTTTGTTCACTCTCTTATAAAGAAGCACATGGAGCATGGGAAGTTGCTTTGAAAGATGAAGACAAAAGGTTTAAAGACCCTCCACAACATTAAAACTTGTTAGATTTCAATGCTTGCACATGCCATGTGTGTTTTGTCTAAGTTTATGACTCTTCTTGTGAAGACAAGTGATGATAGTCTAGGGAATCCAACTACCATGAACAACTTTTAATTATTTTGTGATTATGAGATTATGCTAAGGCTCATGTGTATTGCCAATGTTGGAGGTTTTGTAAAACTTGTTCAAGATGGCCCAAGGTAAGGATACATTCATTTGTGAGTTTGACCTTGATCATATTATGTTGAAATTATTTGTATACTATGTATGCAAACCTATTGAAGAGGTATGATCAACTTCATTTTCAAATCCTCGATGAGTTGGTGAATTGTGTCTATAATGCTCTCTACATACGATCATGTGGTGGTCAAAACCACAAAACCAAGTTGAGTACATGATTTTCAACTTTTACAATAAGATGTACATGTTCCATAAAACATTTATTGCTATTGGAAAATTGTCTATGGTGAATAGGGATGACTAAACACTTGTAGTGCAATTTGTAAAAATCTAATGCACATGTAGATAAAAGGTTGGAAATAGAGTTGGAAATACACTTCCTTGCCTAGGAGCTAATGAATGTGACTAAGTTTAATTATCTCCATTATTGGATGGCACTTGATGTAAATGCCACATTTTGATGAACTTGGTCACATGATAATTTTTAAGTCAATTTTTTGCCACCCCAAGGTAAAATCACGAGGTGTTACCTTAATCCCTTCTTTGTTACATCCATTACAACTTGATCAATAGTGTTTTTCTACAATCAAAATGAAAAAAATACTCATGCTACCCAACATCTATTGCCTAATTATAACCTTATTGTGATAAATGGTGGGGATGTTTGGCTTCAAATGCCATTATATTTTTAAAACTATTAAAGTATATGAAACTTGATGATCTTGGGTAACGTGAAGGATGAAAGGACTAGTGTTGGGCGGTTTTCATTTTTTTGTGAAAATTGCCAGATCCAGTTATCACAACCATTTTTAAAAACCTTTAAAGTTCTCATTAAAAAATTAAATAAAAGATTTAGATAACCTTTATATCATATTTTTGAAAAAATAATTCCCAACGGTTTTCAATCTTGTTGGTTCTCATAAAAATTATTAACCTCGATTTTCAGCAACAATTTTCAAAAGCTAGTTTTCAAAAAAATTTAAATCCAAAATTTTTAAAATTTAATGTGAAAATTAAATTATTTTTAAAAAATCAGAGTCAAAATTACTTGCAAAGCATAAAACAAATGTAAAAAATTAAATTATTTATTTTAAATTTCATCTTGTTCAAATTCACCCTCAAATTCTTGTAACTTTTCTTCTAATTGTTCATCCGTTTCAATAAACTCTACTAAATCACTAGGAGATTTGCAACCAACTCTTGCATCATTAGGCCAAAATTTTTAACAAAAACTAAGTTCTCCAAGTTTTTTAATTGTAAACAACATCTTCTAGGGTTGTTAAGTATGCCAACTAAAGAAAAAACCTTTTCTATTTCAATTTGTGATCCAACAATTCCTAATATTTGTTGAACAAAGAAACCAATAGTTAGGAACATGGACTCATGTTTTTGGCACCATTGTAGAAGGCATTTAATCTCCTTAGGATCCATTTGAAATCTCCTAAAAATTAGGAACTCTCTATTGACCAATTTTGTGATTGGTTCACTTATGTTGGTAGTCATTTCAAAAATATCCAAGCTACTTTCTACATAAGATTTATGCTCTGTAGATTCAACATCACAATCTACGATATGATGTAAGTGATGATAACATTTCAAAAGCTACAAAGGCTTCCAATCATACTCTCCAACAATAAAAATGTTTTGCTCATGACCAACAAATGAAAATACCAAATGAAAAATGAAAAATTGTGGATCTAACATCAATGAAAACATGTTATGGGTTTTTTTCTTCTTCATATTTTCTTAGAAATGAAAGGAAAGAATCAAACACACCAAAAACTTTTTATTAATGTTAGAAACAACCAAAAACAATTCAAAAATAATTGTAAAATCATCATCCATAAATTGGTTGAAGGTTTGTATAGTTCCAACATCTTCCTTTCACATGGAACTCATTGTGATGGCATTGTTTAAGGCATCACTAAGTAACCAATGATCTTTGGACTAGTTTATAATATAAGCAATAACAATTGGAGACAAGCGATCAATAATTGTTTGACAAATATGCCAAGTGATGTTAGTGGGAACTCAACTAGAAACACAAACAACAATTTGTGAATTATAGCATAATACTATGGCCTTTCAAAATAATAAGGCCTCTTGAAACAAGATTATTTTGCTTACAAACTTGCATAATATTTAACAAATTGTTAGTATTTTGCAAAAAAATATAAAGTACAAACTTGTAAACCAATTTTTTTAATATAATCTAAACAAACAGAACAAAAAAACCTTGTTTTGATAGGAATATCTAACTTTCTTAGACAAATTCGAAAATCAATGTAGGCCTTATTACATTCATGTATCCCTTTTCCAAATTTCTTTGGCCAAGTTATGCACTTTTGTAAATCAAACTAGGTTGACTTAATAGAAATATGTTTCAAGTTTTTACAAAAAAAATTATGTTGTCCCATATTGACATGCTTTAGAAAATGCATGACCAAAACAAGTGCCTTGGAAACTTTCCTCCATACCAAGAACTTTATGATTCACCATAAATTTTAAAGTTGTTATCATGACATTCAAGTTTGCACCTTCATCCTTAACATATGTAATAATTATTTTCCTTAAATCATATTGATCTAACAATTTAGTTACATATTTTGCCATAGCCTACCATGTAGTTTCATTTCCTTCAAACAATCCTATTGTAATATGTTGAAGCTACCACTTTTCATTTTAAAAGTTAATCACCAAGGCAAAAACATCATGTACTCCCTTTGACATCCACAAGTCAAAATTAATTGTTGCAAAATAACATTGTTTTAACTTAGGTAAAACTTATTCTTATTTCGTCTTTTCCACCAAATAAACCAAAACCTCTTATGAAACAATTTTTTTGATGGAAACACAACTCTTGGATATAAATGCATTACAAGACGTTTCAACCCAGTGCTCTCAACAAATTGAATAAGGAGATGATTTTTAACAACCAAAAAGGCGAAGTTTTACAAAAACAATTTTTGCTACACATCCTTTTTAAAAGGATATTTTGCATTAAAAAACTCTAATGTTTTAGAAATAAACACATTTGGCCTTTTTTTTGCAGGTTGTTTTTCCAATACATGTCACAAACACAAAAAACCATGAGAACAAAGGCTAAAAAAAAGGTTTAAATCCTACTTTCAAAAAAGGAACAAGACAAGATTATGTGATTCAAAAATAACAACACAAGAATTAAGAACAAGAAAATGAAATGTGTAAAACAAACGTGAAAACAAATTTTTATTATGCTAACATATGCAAACATGAACATGAAAAAAAATGACAAGGCTATGGTGCAAAATCGTGTTTAAAATTAGAGATGAACAAACTAAAGGAAATGAAGGGTCCTACTTTTATTTATATCCTTTTGGGGACCTAGCTCAAGGAAACTTTTAGAGAAGCTTTTATATGTGCATCAAGTAAAAAAACTTCTTGATAATCTTCCTAAATGATAGTTGATTATGAACTAACTAAAATTGAACTACAACTTAACTATACCTTAACTCAAAGTTGTTTAAGAGTTAACTAGGAATTAACTATGACTTAACTAAGAGTTCATTGGGAATTAGTTGGGAGTTAATTATGAGTTACTTGTGATTGAATTAAGAGTTAATTTGGACTTAACTAGAATTTAACTTGAATATAACTAAAAATTAACTAGGAATTAACTAGGAGTAATGGATGAACATTATGGATGAATTCCATCTATTAAAAGATGGTGTTTAATATTCACATTCATTACAATAAATTTTTTAATGGAGAATTCATTTTTTCCTCAAATCTTTTTGCAAGCATAACATGATTTGCATCCACATGTGTTTTCAAAATTGTTATGCCATTTTTTTTTTGTAATATGTTATAATTCCTCTCCTTTTTTTGTTTTTGCATTAAAAGGGACAAAATTAGCATGACGAATTATACACCTCATGATTTGAGGTTTGCTTCCATCAATAATGTTAATATCATTTACAATGTGAAATGCCCAACACAATGCATTTCTCTCATGCCCTTTCCATTTTTTTCTTTGAGCATGCAATTTTTGTAAATTTATTTTCATTTTTTCTTTTTCACTTTGAATGCCACTAGACTATGTTTGCATACTTCTATTTTCTTCCATAGTTTTAGCTAAAAATATCTCTTCCATAAAAACTTGATTGGGGAAAATATCATAGTATTCATTTTCAATTATTATTTCATTAAATTTTTTTTAAATGATTCCATTTTGCAATAATTTTTAGAAGGGGTATGATTATAATGGAGAAGACAAAACAATTTTTTTTATGAATTATAAAATATTAAAGTGTTAGAAGGTTTTTAAACTTTAGTTGATGGACTAAAAATCATTTAAAAATTTACAAAGATGCAAAACCACTTGAACATTTATAAAAAATTCTAAACATTTACAAGTAATTACAAGAGGCTCACTTATAATCATAGCAAAAATCATTAAAAAAAAATCAAAAATTTCCAAGGCTTTTTCCAAAAATCCTTGGAAAATAACAAAAAAATAGAATTTTTTTGAATAAAAAAGAAGTAAACTAATGAAAAAAAATCTAAAAAAAAGTTGGGAAAGAAAACAAAGAAATTCCAAAAAAACAAAGGAATAATAAATTATTTCCACTAGCTTAGAATTTGATGTTTCCAAACTTCTTCCCAAACTCCAAGGTTGAATGTTGAATCTTTAACACATTGCAAAAAAAAGGAAAGGGGGGAAATATCAATTTGGGCAAGGGAGTAGTGAAGCATAGAGGAGTAGCAAAACACAAAGTGGTGAAGCACATAGTAATGAAACACATAGCAATTGAGCATAAATGAGCGATGAAACACAAAGGAATGAAACACATAGCAATTAAGCATAGATGAATGGTGAAACATAGAGGAGTGACGAAATGAGGAGGAACGGCAAAACACAAAAAAATGAGGAGGTGGGGCCATGTTGCAACTTGGCCACCTTTTGTAGAGGAACGAAAAAGTTTCTTCATGAAGCCCCCATTGAAGGACATGTTGAAAGAGCCATTGAAAGGCTATGCCGCCCAAAACCTAAACCTAACTAAACACCTGAAAATCAATGCCCCCATATTTTAATACCTTGTAAGGTTATCATTTTCAACCTTCGAATGATATCTTTTAAGGTTTTCAAAAAGTCAATTTTCATTTGGGCGAAAACTTGTGGGTAGGTTTTCAAAAAGGTCATCACCTTATGTGAAAATCTTTGGTTTTCATTTTGAAAATTGGACTGAAAACCTTAAAATTTTTCATTAAAAAAGTGAAAACCACCCAACATTGAAAAGGACCTTTTCCACCATCAATGCTACACCCCTAGGTTTGTTAAGTGTTATCCAAAGTAAAAACCTAATAATTTTTAATTTTATAAACAAATGTAAACCCAAGGCACATTCCCTAACTCCCACAAAGAAAAATGGCATAGGAGTTCCATATGCAAATAAAAAAAATTCAAAGTGAAGTTACATACACAAACCAATAAGGATGCTGATTAATGCAAATTGGACCAAATTGGTGCACAAATGAAGTCATAAGAAACACACACTCACATGACTCATCATAGCCTAAACCTAGGAAGAATCATCATTCTCCTCCTTATAATATATTATGTAGATAGCGATAAGGACTACAATTCTTGGGACTCCCATTTGGGAATCCCCAAAAAAATTCAAGACTACCAAATTATGAATCTTGTTATTTTGTGAACTCATAAACCTTCTAAATGGACTCTAATTTAAAAAAATTCAAAGGAAATTTTGTAGCCTTTGCAAAATATGTTTCCCATGTCATATCGCACATTCCAATTATAACATCACAAATTTAGCATATGACGAATTAATAATGAAAATTGTGTGAAGTTTGTTTATTCATAGGTTCATACATTTTACACACAAATATCATGTGTTGAAAACACGTTTGACATATATATAAATGTGTTAATAAATGAAGTGCAAATCTATGAATGAATGAATGTCACAAAAATTTCGCATCTTCCATTAAATTTGTGTTTCAAACATGTTTTCAATGCACAATGTCAATGTGTAAAACATATGAATTATGAATGAACAAATTTTGCATGGTTTCTATTATTAAATCTTGAGATGCTAAGTTTATGATGAGGTGTTTGGGGTCATTTGTTAGTTTGATTTTTAACCATTCTTTTAACCATATAATTTACATTGTAGAGCTTCAAATGTGAAATGTGACCCCAAATTGAATATTTGTCTTCAAAATTTTCCAATGATCTAAAGAAAATTCAATTTAGACAAGGCTTCAAAACACCATGAAATTCCAACTTTCAAAATGAAAATTTACTTGGGAATGTTGGGATTCATTCTCTCACACTTGTGGGACTATGTTTGAGTTTTAGAACACTATTCTAACTTGTTCCCCTTGTCATGCCTTAGCTTTGATTGTGAGCCCATTGTTAGGATCATGACAATTAACATGATGAAATTAAAGTTTGACAATTATTTAACCACACGTTTGGACTTGGTGGTCAACATGTATGTGCAACAATTTTACAAGTTTAATACTTTTCATTTCTACATCATAATTCATGAATGGGGAAAAGAAAAATTCTACTATGGAAGTTAGAACAAGGCTAGAGAAATGACATTCATCATAAACTTCTTGAGCCACAATTTGGCAATAGCAGTCATAATCATTTGAAATTTGTTTTCCATAGGTTTTTACTATTTAAATATGAATGTCATACATTTATTTGTATTGTTTAGACATAGATATCACGCACATTGTGTAGAGATGGATAATGTATGTTTATTCATATTGTCTAAACACAAATGTGGTGTTCATGACATTTGTGTTTAACAATACATGGCATTCATGTCTAAATAACTTGAACTTATGAACAAACATATTTTGCATGACTATTGTTGCCACATCATGGCTTGGCATGAAGTTTGTGATGCTTGTAGTTTGTCATCACATTGTCGATTTTGTGAACTAGCATTTGCTTGCATGAAACCTTGGTGTGCTTATCACATTTTGCAATATGCATGTCCCAATTGTAAAACAATTTTGGTTCAAGAAAGGAGTACATCAAATTGTATTCTTTGCCAACAACTTTGCTTGTGAAACCACTATGTTTTCTTTTTTCCATTTTGTTGTTTTATGCATGTTGGGTCTGATTGGGTCGGGTGTAGACATTGGGTTTCTAAAAGTTATTTTGAAACATATGGAAAAAGAGGGTGTGCAACAAACTTGGACCATTGTTTTGGCCTATTGGAATAATATGAAACTAATAAATTGCTTTGTTGTTTGTTTCTATTAATGTGGCATGTTTTGTGCAAGTCCTTCCATTCTATTTGGGGAAAATCCTTAAATGGATTGGGATTCAACCCCCTTGGGAGGCACATTCTTACTTCAAGTTTAATAGCATAATTTGAGTAATACTCTTTTTTTTTTCATTATTATAACAAAAGTTGCAATGTCCTTTTAATGATTGATTCACACTACTTTAAACTTATTTTTCATTGTTGTTGCACAATTGCAACCCGCAAACATCATATTGGTAGCATTATCATAGCTTAAGTTCCATTGAGGTTGCACCTAAAACCTTGAGCATCAAAGTTGTTATCACATTTTACTCTTAAAATTGTCATGTAGCCTACAAAGTTTACATAAACTTCATGCATTATATTCAAATTTGATATGCTCTATAGAACTTGCTTGCTACTTGTTTGGATGAATGTAGGATGGAAAGTATTAAAAGATGCACCATGTTGCAAACATGGAAAAAAAACTACTTCAAATACAACTTGTTTTTTTTTTTTTGCAATTCTTGTGTGCACTTGTTTTTTTAGTTTTAAAAAACCAATTAGATCTTTTTTGTCCTCTCACTTGTATTGAGTCCCTTTTTCATCAAAAAGAGACTTTTACAATGACATTACATAAGCAAAAGTAGGACGAAAATAACCAATTTTTTTTTTCAAACGTAGCTTTTTGGTTTTCATATAAAAGATATAATCGAAAATCACAAAGTAACCTTGCCTTTGGGCCCTCATTTCACCCTCAAACCTCCCTTTAGACCTTAAATACTATTATTTACAAAGCGAATTTTTTATTATTGAATTTGGGTATAAAAATGATGGAAACACAACATTGGTACATTTAATGCATGGGATTTGAGGCTAATTATAGCAACAATACATGCAATAGTACTGAAGGCACTCAAGAAATTAAAAAAAAGACAAGGTGAAATCATTGGTAATTTGAGCTTCCCTGGCCGCTTGATAGCAATGTACTTTTTTATTGGTAAAAAAAACTCTCACCTTACTTGATGACCAAACTCAAGGTAAGAGTAGTGGTGTTTCCTTCCCTTGATCACGAGAGTTTTCCATTATGTTAATTTTGCTAGCTATGCTGTGAGTCAGCTCATACTAGCTCTACTAATCAAGTATTGGATCAGTCAAGTATTTACCAATTGCAGGAGCTGTGAGAGCTTTGAATCAAATGGATCAAGTATTGCATCAATCAAGTATTGTCCAACTGCAGGAGCTGAGAAAGATTTGAATCAAACTGTGACTCAACATAAAAATGACATATCCTTTCTTAATGAGAGTAATGTGTTTTGGAAGTTTCTAACATGATTAACTACATCTTTTCAATGCACTTGAAGCTCTCCATTGAAAAGCCATGATTGTCCTTGTAGCAAGAAACAAGGGCTTATATGTCATGGCTTTCCATTAGCCTGATGTGATCACAGTTACACAGAGTGTGCTGTGATCATCAGAGCAGCCTGAGGGGAATAAATAGACCCTAACCCCCAATCTCATCCCCAATCTGACGGAATCAATAAAGTTAGTGAAACTGGGTATCAACTCATGAAACTGGGCATCAGTTCAGAAGATTTGCAGGATCTTAATGCCACAAGGCTTGATTCAATGAAAAAGGTGTGCACAGCAAGCAGTCAAGGCAAAGGAAATGAAAATTGGGAACCGGGGCTGAAACTACTCCCCCCCTGGACCAATTTAGGTGAGAAAACTAGTTTGGTCCCTTGGTTTTTTTTCCCCTGTGTACCACTGCTTTGATCCTGACTTCTCATTTCGTCTCCAGTTTGGGATAACTCTAGTTTTTCACTTTGATTCTGTATGGACAGAAACAAGCTTGAAAAATTGAAGACTGGGTTTGTCTTGATGATAAGTAACATTAGAGCCTGTGACAAGTCTTTAATAAACAACATGGGGAAGATGCTCTGAATAACTCGGGATCTGGCAAGGGTCAAAGATTTTTGGTTTGACATTGGAATCAATGTAGTGTTCTGTTCAGGAACCTTGTCATCATGTGTTGTTTAATTTTCTTTCTCTTTTAAAAAAAAAAAAAACATACTATGCAACAGTTTGTTTTCAGGCAGGTAACTAGAAGATGCTACTACTAGCCTAGTATCGCATTGTCAACTTTTCAGTGTTGATTATATACCAGTTTCTTCCAATATGATCACTTTCAACAACAATACGAAAAGTCGTTGAAACAATCTTGAAATCAGATTTTGTGTTGAGCGACTGACTGCAACATGTGAGAGTTGGTGAGAATTGCAGACAATTTATGTTATTGTCGGGGATTTTTTGAGCTAGTATTAATTTGAAGCTAGAGAGGGGGACGAGGTTGGGGTGTGGTTGCATCACTAGTTGCATCAGCAGCACACAATTTACTTCTTCTTCCTGCTAACGAATTATTCCTCCATGAAACTCAAATTAAAAGAGACTGTATTCCTGGAAATGAATTTGTTTGACAATCTCATTTTTGGTACCTGGGGAAATTATAAGAAATTGTACAGCTTACAATGAAATAAAAGACACTAATTTTTTTTTCCTCTCCTTTTTTTTTTGAGCAAGGGCAGATGCTGTCTTATCCATTTCAAGCAGACATTGGGCATATAAAATAAGTGTTCACTGGCCCCAACATTATATATGCAGGCAATACAAAAAAGCAATGCGTTCTCCTTTTTTTCTTTGTCTGACCTTGCCCCAATTCATCTTTTGCACAGACACACTTTGGACCCATGTTATATGTTATGCACATTTTTGGGATTGTTATGTTCATCGTGCCCATTACAAGCCCAAAATGAGCTTAAGAGGATCGAAAGTGTGTTTGGACAGCACCAAGATGTGTTTGGGCACCACTCAAAATGTGCATAACAGGACCCAAAGTGTGTTTGAGCAGCATCAAGAAGTGTTTGGGCACCACCCAAAATGTGCATAACAGGACCCAAAGTGTGTTTGGGCACCACCAATATGTGTCTGGGCACCACCAAACACATCATGGACAGGAAAAAGGGCAGTCCAGGAGTACAAAAGTACTGCCTGCAACACAACTATGGGCACATATAATGCTCTGACGACAGATGATAACAAAATGCAGGTCCATCCTATTTGACAAGGTAAAGGACTGGAAACATATAAATAATTTGTACCTAAGCATACGGTAAATGGGTCGCCTTATAAAAGCATAATCCAGATTACTGTAGCTTTTTCAGCTGCAGTATTGCCAAGAAACTCATGAGCTCATGTGTGTACAAAAGTGCAATCATCCAATTTTGCAGGTTGTTGAAAAATCCGTGACAAAAGTAAACACAGAAACTGATGGAATTGTCCACAATGAAACTGAAATTGGCATCAAAAAAGTAATCCACAACTAATGCACATCTAGTTGCAGGTGAAATAGTGTATATGCAAGCAAACAAAGTGGATCATGAGAAGCTCTCTGGGTCATTTCATTCATAAAGAGATGGAGGAGAAAGTAGAGTGTGCAGCAGCAATTACGCGTACTTTGACAAGATTTTGACAAAGCATTGCACCACAGCATAAATTTGGCTGCTGTTTGTGCCTGACACCATAATCACAGACATCAGCTTGAGTGTCGGGAGGAGGAGGAGTATAGCCAAAGGATATATGATTTGTTAATAACTCTGGTCATAACAATGGCACTTGCAAGCAAGCATCCCTGTGGAGCATATAGTCAAAATTTACATCCATAATTAAATTAGTCTTAAGTGGTGTTGGTCGCAGATCAAAATGCAGGCTGAGAACTACCAAAGTTTTCATGTTAATCTTTTTGCCAGCAAACCAACCAGTATTGCCTGCTGTAAAGAGCTCTTAACTATTCATGCTCAGAGAAGGAGATATAACACTTGGGTTGATCATCTGATTGGCCAAGGTGAACCGACATAAACACGGGTACCTTCACCTTCTTCAGTGAGGCCACTCAGAGGCTGTACTTGTCCTGGGAAATGTTAAATTTGGACTCAGAGACCCTGTTTTAGTCTGAGAACTGTACATGTATAATGTTTAGAAGCTGCCTAAAAACTTTGGGTTTTTGTCATGGTACCAGTGTGTAGGTGTCACCCAAGGCTGATCTCATCATAACACAACAGTGCATTTTCTTTCATGTGAAAGAACTTCTTCCACTGCATGATGTCAAAGACTTTGATCCCCAGTTTTTCATTTTGCTCCACAACCAACCCATTACTGCTTTTGACCAGCCTCACATAAAAAAAAGCCCTCAATAAATGGGAGGAAGATGTTAAATAAGCAAAGGGTCCTTATTGCTAGCCAGCCATTTGCCCATCCAAGATGTGACTGGGAGATGCCCAGACACATTCTGGTGATGCTGATTAAGGTCCCCTTATGCACACTTTGAGCCTGTAAAAGATACTGTTATGCATGCTTTGGGCATATAATATAGAGACTAGGTATGTACTACAGGCTCAAACTGTGCATAACAGGACACAAAATCTATAATGGGCAGCACCAAAATGTGTCTGGGCTTCATCCATCTTTTTTCAGGTAAATATGATTTGGGAGGGCCAAGGGCAGATAAGGAAAAAAAAGAAGCAGGCAATCCTTTTGTACTTACTGCAATAAGGACCCTTTGCGTATGTAACGGATCTGTAAATGGGGTATAGTCAGATTTGACTGAAGTCGTTGAAGTCTAAGCATTATTTTACATGATAGCTGAGTTCATGATGCAAGACATTATACTTGGCATTTTGAACTTGTTTTCAGTAAAAAAAAATTCATTGTCCAGCATTTGTGCAATCTTGATTCTACCTTGTGATTAGTTTCTTGCACTTGAAGCTAAGAGACTAATGAACACCTGTCTGGAGCCGCATAGTTTGCTGGTTTTTTGGTCTGCAGCCCAGCCTTTCTTATTACTTACCAAGTACTATTTCAATCAAAACAGCTAGGTACCCGTTTAAGTTCATGAACCTCAATGTCTGTGGAGGTGATGAAAGGTCTCTCAATAGTTCATGTTTGGTAAAACTGTGCTCTGATCATCATTGAGTGCGGCTAATTGAGTGAGTGGAAATTTTGCAGCGCACCGTCACATACACACATACACATCCACTCATGACTACAGGTTTGCAGGAAAAAACATTCTTCTTTACACTCAGGAATAAAAGTAACAATGAGTGTGAAAATGCCTTCTTCATTCACCCAAAATTATTTTTTTGGAAAAATATCTTTAATCCCAAGTTTATAGTTAGCAGATTCAAGTTGCATTTGACAACCTTCCCCGATTGTGTCCTAAGTAGTGATATTGTACTATTGTGATTAATAAAACTAAATAATTAATTAAGGAAAAACACCCGGCAAGGGAACAAGAGAGAAAAAAAAGAGAGAAAGAACTTAAGCCCAAACAAAAGACAACTTATATAAACAAAAGACAACATATTGCTATAGGTGGGTCATACAACTTATATAGGTTGCAAGAGTAAAGCTTTGGACAATGTGAAGCAAAAGATGTTTTTAGTGAAGTGGTATCTTGCTGGAGTAAAGCGGCCAAACGTTCTTGGTCCCCAAGGATGCATGTAGCTTCCTTCATTGGCCACAAGAAATTTCTTGGCTACCACCATCTTTGGCGTAGGCTAATGGGAAGGGCATGAATTTATTCATGCTTCCCTATGGCCCTCCTTCACAATATATGATAATATATTGTGCTTCACATTGATAACTACAAAAAACCAAAAACATTCAACACCCACCCCACCTTTCCCTGGAAGGAAAAAAATTGAGCCTCTTTAGTGCAAGCTGCAACACCTCATTGGTTAAACAAAATTTCTATTCCTAACTATGTTCGTCACCTATTTTTGCCTAGCCTAAACCTCCTTCCAAGAGGTAGGGTACCCATCATGGCAATGCACCATAGTTAAAGCATATTCAAAAGCTTACTTCTATCAAAACAATTTGGCGATCACAAGCATTCTCTCACAATTTTATTGTAAAACATTATTTTTTTAATAGCATTCGTTTTGTGATCAGAACCCAATTCAATGTTTGTTCTCCCTTTGTTCAAGAGGTGTGACTTCTTTTTGTTTTGATATTGGTGAGCATCAATCTAGTAATGCATGAAAATTCTTTCTTCTTACTAAACATACATACAAATTGGTGCTTCCTGTATTCATAATGTTGGGGTTTGGAGCTTCCTCTCGGGGATGAGGTATATTCATAACACAAAAGTACGAGACTTGAAAAAAGCAACTCTTGATGAATAATCTCTCATACACAAGAAAAAAAAGAGCATCAGAACACTGTTCAGATTACATTGGGTTCCAACAATCAACCAAAAAAATTCCTACAAAAATTGAATGTCTTGCAATAAATACCTGAGAAGACACATAATAGTTATCGACTAAATATCACAAGATGTTATATTCCCCCCTCCTCATTGAAGTTCACTGGGTTTTGTGCAGTTCTGTGTGTTCTACATGGTTCATTGTGTATGAACATAATTTCATGTTTTCCTTTGTAGAAAAAATAAAAAAAAATCATTTCTTTGGTTTTGCTACTATCTCTAGAATCAAACTTGGCACCTCATTGGTGCAGAGCACTCTAGTTACGGCCAAATTCCAGCTAGCTTATTACATCACGGAGTTACCACCGACATTTGTCTAACCTTACAACAGAACCAACTGGGTGACATGCATGGTGCTCCTTTAACCCTGTGAACTTCAATGGGGGTGTTAAGCAGCTTGCCTAATTACTCACTATGTATGTACGTGGTCATGTCGTACCTATCACTCATATGACTGACTCTCTTTGCGTCTTTTGATTACTTGAGTCTTGACGACTATACTTGTATTAGCTCCCCACTTCAATTCTCTAGTCATAAAGTGATCTATACAAGCCCCTTGTGTTGCAACTGGGAGTGGCCAAGCACACTACAACCGGGCATACTTGTTGCTCAAGCTGGATCATTTGGGTACTAATTTTGTGCAGCAGAGATGATGCTAAATGGTTCTTAGCAATCATACCAACAACAACAACAACAAAGGAGACATGCTCGACATGCTCTTCGGTTCCACACTTAAAACATTGTGACTTAGGGTTCTTTTGAGTTAGGAATCCAAGACTTAAACCCTAGGAGTGACCTACACTAATATTAGTGGGCCCTTTTGCCATTGGCCCAAGTAGATTGAAGTTTGAACCTCGTATAAGGTCACCCATCCCAATACTATTCCAGTTAATATGGGCTTAACCATTTCAACATTCTTATGGAACCTTGTTAATATAATTTTCAGCAAGGCAAATCTCTCTAAATTCAACAACTTTAGATCCGGTGGTTTGAAAATTGTGAAATGACAAACATGCACACTATTTCCTCCAAAGATTTCAATGATATCAAAAGTGGAGCATAGAGGGCTCACGGTTTGAGAGGGTCATGGTGTGATCACATCCAAACAAATCAAAATAAACAAACAACCAAACAACTAATCTTAATAAACGGAGATAACTGGGTTACAAAATTACTCAGGTTCATCACAATGTGTGCTGTGAGTGATGATTTGAACACATAAGACACCAGGTAATCAATCTTTTGTGCAATGCTTCTTTGATTGGGAAGAGAGGAGGAGTACTATAACTGCCAGCATCTCTCAACATAAACACAAATTGTCATTGCTTCCTGCATTATGGTATCAGATTGCTGCAGCAACAGCAGCAGCAACAGCAGCAGCAGCAGCAGTGTGGCATTCTGGGGACTCCAATGATGGTGCCAACAACTAACTATCTCTCTCATTGGCCTATTGCAGCCAAACCCATTCCATGAACAGCAGCAAATTGGAATATAAAAAAGTCTGGTGAAAAGAGCCCTGTCCTCTCAAGCCCCATTCATTCATTGGGCTTGAAATTTTCTGTTCAAAAGTCCTACATTACAACCTGTGCAGCTCTGAACACTGACAGACCGACCGGCACTGATCATGTTCCTCCATGAGGGCCATGATCAAGATCCGCTAGTTTTTCTTTCTTGTGTGCTGAACAATTCATCAGGCCTCTTGGCTGTTGTACAATCACTTCTACTTTACTTACACTCTGTTGTAGCTTCTTGCCATTCCAAAATAATGTTCCAAAACAGATGACATCTGAGGAGTGTATGTAGTATGTACGGTGTTGCTGGTGCCCATGCATGCAATCGAAAGGGGTTTAGTGATGGCCAACGCGGTCTCATAACAACATTGGTGAGCTTCTTGTTGTTTCACCTTCATCCCAACTCATTAACATATGACACGGGCAACTTCTACATGCAATGTTATGACCAATTTGTACTTTTTACCAAATGGGAACTCTCAGATTTGTTGGCTTCAAAGAGAGATTGAAATCTTTATCCGACACCAGCCTGAACTGGCATGATTCTTCCCATTGTGAGAAGAGCACAGTTCCAACTTGAAACACTAGACTTCTTGGTTGACTAGTGTTTTTCTCTCTTGTTTATTTCAATTTTGTGTTTTTTGCACAAGTGTTGAATCTTTCGTGGAGAACACATTTTTGCACACTAAAAAAATCCATTTTCCCCAAGTTTTTCCTCAAAAATAAAAATAAAACTCGCTACTTGGTTGCAACATCCCAACTCCTTTTCCAACTTGGTTGTTTTAAAGTTCAAGTTTCTCTCATTTGAAAATCTTTAGGTTTCCACTATTCACCCTACAACTATATTCAAAAGATGGAAGTTTGTTTGCACAAATCAGCATGTCCCAAAAGAGAAAAAAATTTGCAGCCCGTCATTCCATAGTCCATTCATATTACTTCAATCCATAATTGATTGCTATGTGTGACCGATCCCCTCAACATCAACCTTTATTTTATTAGTGAAATTTCATCAAACGGTGAAATTTAAATTAAAAATTTCAATGTAAGCAATTTTGGAGGTTTTCAATTGCAAGAAATGAGAAAAAAAATACATAAACAATCAATTTTTTTGTATTTGGTTTTCAATATAAAATGATGATTAAATATTAGTATTTCATGTTTAGTGTATAGCCATATTTGGCAAAATCTTCCTAGGGATGATAGTCAATTTTTCTACATCTTCCTATGAATTATCACCACTTTGGTTACAAACAAGAATCCCTTAAGAAAGCCATTGCTCAACATCAACATTTGAAACAAAGAATTATTTTGGGGTGGGGCGGGGGGATGGCAAAAAGGTCATAGACAAAGGACTTGTGACAAGGTTGTTGTAAATGGCCAATATAAAATGTGCAAAAATTGCCTAATGCTACTATCAACAAGTTGCAAGATCACGACCACCCATAGAGCTAAACCCTTAAATGCCATTATGTCTCTCACCACCACCCCTCCTTTGCCACCATTGTTACCATCATTGTTGATTTTTTTGTCGTCACACCTTTTATGTCTAAATCAAAATCACCACCACATGGTGATCTTGTATAAGATAATTATTCCCAACATGATTGTTGAGTAATTGATAATATGGTCGTTTACAACTTTGCATAATGGTGATAGAAATTTATTGATTTGGTAGAACTTGAGGTTGCATGGTGCATTATTGCAATCAAAATTTTCCAATTGGGTTTAGAAATTAGTGTTTATTCCAATTTTGATTCTTGATGTGGCTTTGGTGATGGGATGAATCATGAAAGCTCATGTTTGATTTGGGGAAATATGATGTATGAACAAACAAGGTGCAACAATCAAGATGAGATTGCAACCTTTTTGAGAACTTTGGGATTCTAGAATTGGGAATGTTTATAGCTTATAAGTAATGTGCATTGTGCATTTGAATGGGAACTTCACCATTTTATAAAATTGTCACAATTAAAGGCATTGGGTTGGTTACTTTTATCAAGTGTTGTGTTTATCTCATGCAACTCCAAATGTCAATGTTCTAGTATGATATTTTAGGTATGCCTTTTGAGTTGGGTGACAACATGCACAAAATACTATCCCAAATGGCAATTTTTCATATTGTTTGTAGCAGAATACTTGATGCCAAGATGATATAAAAACATAATGATATTTGAATGATAAAATCACAACATAGATGAATTCAACCTTATAATCCCATGAGCATTTTAAATTGGGATGTGACCACATTGTATTTTGATTGTATCAACAAACATCCCATGAAATAATTTACATGACATTAGTATTATCAAAACTTGATGTTTTGATAAAAAGAAAACCTCCATCAATTAAAACATCCCAAATTATACAAAAACTTATAAAGTGTGCTTGTGCAACATCATATTAATTTGAAATAATTTAGTAAGAATCAACTCTGAATCAAATTGTCCATTGAAAATAATACATCAAACAAGAATAATTTGAATTTTATGTTATGAAATGTTGCTACAACCTCATTGAGGCAATCACATTGTTAGATTTTTTCAAATCTTGAATTGTTTACTTGAATTGAATATTGTCAATTCATAACCACAATGGGGTAAATTATTTAAAAAATTGATGTGTCTTGACATTCCCACCAAAATCACCCAAAGTTTGGGAGGCATTAAATCATAATCTTAAAAAGTGATGCACATAAAATTAATGTTGGATTCATTGAAAAAAAATGCAAAAGTACATTTGATGACTAAACACCTTGAAAAATTTCAAGATGAACTTGTTTGAAATTTCCAAATTGAATAGTTGTATATATAGGTTGATGTAATTTTCCTTGTAGGTCCATGTCACATGCTTTTAACAATATATTCACTTGATTTCAAAAGAAAATATCCAAATTATTCATCAATAAACCCATCAACCAAAAAAACATTTCCTATCACTAGGCCTTTTAGAATGTACCAAATATGTCCAAAAATTGTACATGTTAACATGATTTCACCTAGCTCAAAATTTTCCAATTTTCTTAAGTCCCTCCTAAAAATGCCCCCTTTTACTTTGCAAATTGTTACATCTTTTAGTTGGAGTTTGGAGCTATCACACAATTCACTACATTGTTGCATAGAACATTGATTTCATACAGCTTGTGTGGTATTTAAAGTTGATTTTGGACATGACTCCCATGTTGTAAATTCCAAATGACTTTAAGTTTCATTGTTTTAATATCATCACACCTTCACAATGAGGTTGGTCCATCTTCTACACCACCTAATTTGTTTCATGTTAATATGTCTAATGAAGCACATGAAAATTTATTACCCAAGCAAGTTTTTAATCCTACAAAAAGAAAGTTGACATACAATTGTTTTCAAAATTTTCAAGATGTTTGGATTGTTCATTTGCTTTGGGAAAAATCTATGTTAAATGAACAAGGTTTAGTGCACCAAGTTTGCTTTAGACTTTGCACATTTGTGGATGGGAAATATGAACTCCTAGCTTCAAAGCTAGATAGCTTGTAGAAATGTTTTGTGCATGGGAAATGCAAGGTTTCCATGCCAAGTGTTGATGTTGGCACATTATATCTCAATAAAAACTTTGTGTATGCAAGAAATGAGTTGAAATACACTATTTTTGAATGCCCTTTTGTTTTCAACTACTTTTAAATTGATGGCCCTTTAGAGCAAAATAAAAAAATTGTCTAATTTTTTTCTATCTATGACTTGCTTACCCATGGACATCCAATTATGATCAATTATAAAAGCTTGAAAAAGCGGTTTCAATTGATGAAAAGGTGTTTCCATGGTATAATGTAGACAAAAAGGAATCATAATTTGACATTTTTCACTGCAACACATTTTTAATGTATCTCTATAAATATTTGGAGGAATATTTTATGATGGAAATGTGCAATTGAAGGTGGATAACATCCCAAATTGTCATAATGTTGTGAAATTGGTGCACATATCAACATTTCAATTGTCAATTGGAGTACATTTTAAATTTGCAACACAAACACTATAATGTAAGAAAAAGACTAAAAAATACTAGTTTTAAAGGGAATTTGTCCATGAAACTTTGCACACATAAAGAAACCACCATAACGAATAATCTTCCACATCAAAAATTTCAATTTGTCATAAAGTGAAGAAGTTTATATTAAATGATACAAACATATTTGGTAGTATATTATGTTATTGTAATGTTGATGATTATGATTTTTTAAGTTGTAAATTGTCCTTCCATTAAAGATGTAGTCAAGTTGAGTGTTATTTTTATCACTTTACAAAAATAAAGTGGAAATTTTAAATGAATGAAAAATGGTATTGTGCAGTTAAATAAGGTGTTTTAAATAACATTCATAAAATTATTGGTGTACACTTACATAAAGACAAAATTATGAATCAATTTCATATTCATGCTTATATAATTGGTCTTATTTTTAAAGCCCAAATCAATTAATGTGATTTTTAGAAGAATTCAAAGTGGGTGAAATTTTATGTGTCGTTACTTTTGATACTATATGTACTTCTAGTTTTGACACAAAGTGTCTACATCATATTATGGAAACACTTGAAAGTGAAAATGATGTAAAAAACATTACATTGACACTTCAAGATGGGGTTGGGTATATGTTATGTGTGAAGTATTGTTGGAGGCCACTAAAGTTACATTTGATGCCAATGCCTTCATTTTAGTGACCACCAATGAAGGTACAACCATTAACAAGAGTCATTGGCTATCAATCCACCTTTATATGGTCTAAGGATGGAAAATAGTTACTATACTATTATGTGTTGAAATTTTTCATGTCTTTGTCACTTTTAACAACATATTTTTTCTAAGGGTGAAATATTTCTTGATTTTTGTGGTTTGGGGATAGAGGAATTTGCAAGGAAGTTGGTGAAAATGAGCTACAATGATAGTAATGTGTTGCAAGCCCATTGATCCAATGCAACCTTACAGTTCAATGGGAAGATAGTTGCACCATTTTAAATTTGACTTCATTGTTTTACTCATAATACCAACCTTGTTGTTGTCACTTTTCAAATATAGATCTTATGCATTTATTGAAAGGCAATTTTCATAACCTAGTTTTTTTGCTCACAACTTAAAATCCAAGAATTCCATAACATTACAAATGTATTCAATACTTTAACGACAAGTTGTTCTCCATGCTTTCTCTTGGAAAATGAATATATGCGGAATACTAATTTGTGATTATGAAAATGCATGTGGAGAGTGCAAAGAATGATATTATTTTGAAAATTTTGGTTACTTTTTGTGATGTTAAACCCATTTTGGGGCAGCCTTGTATCAACCCTTTATTCAAATGTGTGCATGCAATAATCAAGATTGCACAAAAGTAGAATGTATTTGTGTGAGATTTTGTTGATCCTAGCAAGTTGGCTCCTAACAAGAACATTAGAGGTTTTACTACAATCCTTATACGAGGACCCAAATTTTGATGATTTTAATTCTATTGAGGCCTTCACCAATGCAACATTGCCCATTACCTAGTTTTTTTGACTTGAATGGTGGAAAGGATGTTGAGTACCTTGCATTTTGATTTATTGGAGACGAGTAACATGTTTACCGTGCCCTAAGTGATAATATGTGATGCCTTTAAACTTGTCACCAAGGATGCCTTCACGTAGATAATAACAAATATGAAAAAGGAATGTGAGGAAACAACTCAAGGCCTTATCATAAAACATGAAATTATGATAGCTTTGGGTATTATGTAACCTTGGTTGTAGGCTAAGAATTAGAAAGAAGTAGAAGAAAATTTTCACACCCATTGGAATGTGTTGGCCACCTTCTGTATCCTTCACAAGGTGGATGTCCAATTTGTGTTTAATTGCTCTCTACTCACACCCTTGATTTTTACTTTTTTTTCAAGGTGACTACGTTGCATAGTGTTAAAGTTGTTTTATGCAAAGGCAATGAGTTCAATTTGGTTACAAGACTTTAGTGTTAACCAAGACTTTAGTAGCTTTTCACATTTTCCATGTTCAACCATAAGTTTTCAAAATATATCAAGTTAATTGAAATTGTTGTCATCCAAGTTTTGGGTTTTGTTGAAAATGAAAAAACCTTTAGCACCATTAGGTTCATGAAGAGTAGATTGCAAAATCAACTCAACACACATTTAAAATAGATTCATTAGATTTTATAGTCAATGATTTTTACTTTGCAAAATTTCCCTTATGACCAAGCCATTGCCAAGTGGCAAGGCAAAGCTTGATATTATACTATTGCATAGTTGACAACAAATCTTGGAAGTTTGCATTTTGCGAAGTGTAGATTTGGGTGTCCACATCACTGAAAAAATATCAATGTTATGCCACAAATTTTACAATAGTTTTTAGTCAATATATAAATTGGATTTTTGTCCATTTTGGAATCATAAGTTTTTTTTTAATGGTTGCACTTATTGTAGTTTGTAATATCATGGCAAAAATATGAGGTCTTCCAAGTTCCTACACTTTTGTATTTAGTTTATGTTTGCTACCATTTATTATAAGGAAGGGCCATGTGTGATGGGCATTGAGGATTCAGAATTCAAAAGCCAAAGAAAAAAAAGGAAAAATTCCCAAAGAGGTCCTTTGCTTTTGTCTTTTATGATTATGTGTTTTGCAAAAATGTGAAACTATGGAGTTTGGAGTTTATAATATGTGCATTGTATAACACATCGTATGTTATTGCTTGTAGCATGTTCTAAAATTATGTTTGCAAGTTATATGCATTTTATGTCACAAAGGGATGGCAATGTGTGATGAGGGTTCTTGAACTTTAAATTCCAAAAGCAAAAACAAAGATGGAAAAATTGCCAAAAAGGGGTTTTCTTTACCTTTGCACTTTTTGGTTATGTTATGTTATGTTATGTTTTTTTTTTTTTTTTATTGTGCTTGCAAGACTCTGAAGTTTTAGAGTTTTTATGTTATTTCATTGTGGCACATATTTTGTTTATGTTTGTAGATTGTAGTCGTTTTTCAAGTAGAGGAATGGTCATGTGTGAAACCAACAGAATGCAAGAAACAAAGAGATTATTTTTTTACCTTTCTTTTTCATGGTTCTAGTTCTTTCCAAAACTCCAAGATGTGCTATTTTTGGTAGGGTACTTTGTGTTATTTATGTTTGCAAGCATTTTATTACATAATGCACATTGTAGAGTCATGGACTTTGAGCTTTAAGAAAAGGTAGGATAAAAATGAGAACTCAAAGTGCTGATTTCATAGTTCATGACGGAAATAATAACAATGACAAAGAAGCCAAAGGAAAAAAAAACACACAAACAAAAAGTCTTTCTTTGACATTCACTTTTAAGGTTTTCATTTTATTTTAAATTTAAATTTAAATTTATAATAGGCTTTGTTTTCTAATGGGGTTATGGGTGCAAGTAGGGATTAGGGTGCAATGGGTAGCATTTTTGGAGGGTTAAGGTTTAAATCCCCTTCAAGTTCTTTAGGATTTAATTTGTTATTATTTAAGCTAACCTTTTTACGATTAGAAAAGGCAATGCCACAATTGATTCCTTGTGTCCATATGAAAGTGTAAATTTTTTTCTCTTTTTTTGGTTTCAATCCTTAAATTTGAATAATTGTATGTAAATTAAAAAATTGGATGTTGTAAAATATGAAATTGTAGCACATCAAAATACTTATTTCCCCACACCCACCCACCCACGGCCGCATGCAACCCACCATTCTCCAAAAGTCTAACCCTGAGTTGCCATGCAGTAGAATTGCAAGTGAACAATTAACAATAGTTAAATACATTGGTACAATCGGGCAATCCATAATGGCTACAGCTCATTGCCACCCTCACTAAGAACTCCCCGAGTGTGGGTTCCATCCAATTTCAAGCAATCCAACTATTATAGTTTGATAAACATAAGTAAAGAGATTGGAACACCATCTCATTGTACAAGAGTGGTACAACACATTTCATTATTAATTTTTTCCATGACCTACTATGATATTTGTCATATAAGTAATGAAATTTATTTTAGGAGTGCAACATATCATAATTATCATGATTTTTTTAACATGTCAATTTCATATTTTTCACAATTTTTTTTTTGGCTATTTTGAGCATTATTTAATTACCAAACTGACCTTAGGGTTAAGGTAACTATTTTAACCAACCCATCATCACACCTTCAATGGTCAATCAACCACACATGCTGAACCAAAATGGTGAATCAAGTGCCATTCAATCCATCCATTGTTTCCCGTATCATGGCAAAATATGTGCATGCAACATGTCATGATTCAACTTCAAAGGTGGTAAACATCAAAGTGGAAACACATCATAACCATGCATGGCTCTTGAGAATCTCAACACTCTGATGTGCATCATAACCATACATGGCTCTTGAGAATCTCTCGACGCTCCGATCCCAAACGGTTTGTCAGCTTGCACGTTACGACCTTCAACCTTCAACCTTCAATTTCATTAGCAACCTACTAGTTACCCACAAGGTACCACCCTGGGCTCTCTCTCCCATTGGTCCAATGATTCCATAACCCCTTTCGCTACTTGGATGAAAATTTCATAATCGCTCTTTGCATGGATGAAAAGAGGACATCTCAATTCTCACTCACGAGCTAGGTATGGTTAAGAACCTAACCAAACTCAAACTAACCAAGCATCTTACATATTACAAGATTTTGTAAGGCCTTGAAGGGTAAGGTTTTAATCCTGCACTCAAAACATTTCAATTTAGGTCTTTATGTTGTCAGTTAGGACCTTACAAATCTGGTAAGGTCCTGGCAAAGCTAGTGCAAAGGTTCCACCAATCAAATTTCTCTTAAGGTTTTTAATGTCATGGAAGAGCAGGTCTGGAGTGACTTTCCATTAATTATGTATGAGGACATGGGTATCTATCTTTGTACCTTCCCTTCCATGTAAGCCCTAAACCCTAAACCCTAAACCCTTCTCCTCCACCAGTTGAACCAGCACTCACCAGTGCACTTTGAAGGATGGATGAGAACTGGTCAGTAAACAGTTTTCTGTTGGGTTTCAGTTCACTAGCTAACCATGGTGGTTAGCTCAGTTGCTTTTTTTTAACTACCTACCTACCTACTAACAACCCACTAGCTTGCTTGCTAGCTAGCTAGCGGGTTGTTAGTAGGTAGGTTGTAAAAACAGCCCTTACCCATGTAGAAACCATCTACTTATGTAGTTGTTACCTATTTTCTTACCTATCTACCTATATATGAGACCTATTTCTTACAAAATTGATTTACCAAGGTGAAGTCAAATATTAACTCAAGTTGAGGTTCATCCACAACTGAGTAATGATAGACATCCGGTGGATGGTGCACTGGTCGGTGCTGGTTCACTGTCACCCACTGGAAGATTTTATTTTCTTTGTAGTAGTAACTAGATTTTTACGTTCCGTTCTGGATGGATGAAGTGTGTAAACCCTAGGGTGGTGGTGTCCCCAAACTAAGGGGGCCTAAGATGAGTACGATAAAAGGACAATGGGAATGCAATCATGAACACTAAACCTATGTACATTAGGAGGTGTAGGTAGGAATAGCTCTTACACCTACTACTCCTTAGGGATGGAAAGGATCCTGTGCCTATACATAAAGTCAGAATTATGGGGTACAAGGTTTGGTGTTAGGTTAGGAATTAGGGCTGGGGGTGTTAGTTTTAAATGCAGCCTCATGTGGATTAAAATGGAAGGTGAGGCCATTTGGTAACCCAATAAAATAAAATAAATAAATAAATAAATAAATAAAATCTGGGATATTTAAGAACCCCTTTGAAGTTTATTAGTCTGAAAAGGGGAATAGTTTTCTAATTTTGAATGGTTATGATTAAATCCCATTGAGCAAAGTAAAAAATTTCTATTATTCCCATTTAAAAATTGCCACAAAACTTTCATCTTCCAAGGGTTAGAGAACTAAATAGGGAGAGACAGATTAAAAAAACACGAATCACTTGGAGACGGCGGGCATCGATCCCGCTACTTCTCGCATGCAAAGCGAGCGCTCTACCATTTGAGCTACACCCCCTACGTCACTCCTCGTTATGCCACCTTCTGCAAACCAAAGCTATTTATACCTTTTCAAAAAGCGGTTCCTTACGTAGAGCCCATCTCGCCAGTAATTTCAATCTCTTCTTTAAAACGTGTTTCATGGACATGTAGTGTCCAAAAGTGAAATGTTTGCAAGGTCTGAGTCTTCAACTACATCTTGTCAAAATGGTTGGCTTACTAGTGGGATGTTGTTGTGCCATTAGCTCAAGTATATTAAACCTCTTGCAATGTCCCTTATGGAAATCCTATATTTAATGAATTTCTGAAGAAAAAATTTGCACTAAATTCAATAACTTTTATTTTGCTGGTTTGAAAATTATCAAACAAAAATATTTCACATGAGTAGTTATGAAATGTGCACATTGGCTCCTTTTAGCTTGAATGTACCCAAAAGCAAAAAAAAATTCTTTTATTAAATTATTTTTGAAAAAATAGGTTTAAAATGAAAAATGTTGCCATGATGCATCAACATATTGGATGTTGATAGCCAATATGTAGACACAAAAGTTGTCAACATGTCCATTTTTCACCACTACATGTCCATGAAAAACTTTATTTATTTTATGTCCATTGATAAGCTACAAACATGATCTAGGTTATGAAAGTGATGACCTATCATCATCAACCTCCATCTTTCCCTTCCATTTGCTAGGGTAAGTTTCTCACTTCATTGCTAATACATGTTTCATTGTTTTGAACCATTTGCTAAACTTGCATCACAAAGCATCATCATTTTTTGATGTTTGGTGTTAGTTGTCAAGTTGTAATGTCGAGGTGTGCATTTAATCCAGGTTGCATTTGTTGGTTGGTGTTGATTGCTATATTTGGGCTAAGGTGGACATTTGCTTCAGTTACGATTTGGAAAAGTGGTGGTCCATGGGGTTTAGGGGTCGAGAGATCGGATAACAACATACATTTGCAAATGATAGTAGGTAGTGGGCATTCCATTCACATTTCTAAATATAAAGTCCAAGGATGGTGGCCCTTGGGTGCAATGGAATTACAACTACAAGCTATGGTTACTTTATTTTGCATCCAATTATTTCTTATGTTTAGCAATATTTTGGAGGTCCCAACCTAGCTTAAATAAGCAATTGTGTTCTTGTTTGTGGTTTGATTTTATTCAATGTTGGTAGATTTTACATGTTGTCCAATTTGGTGGAATATTAGCAAATTGTGATTGCAAAAGAACATTGCAAAACTTGATAAATTTGTTGTTTAAAAAAGAAAGTTGACAAGATTTTTACATGCTTTGGGCTTTGTAGGTTAATAGGTCCACTTGAAAGTTAGGACTACCTAAGGGGAAGCATTTTAAGTTTTAAAACTTGCCCATGTTGTACTTTAATGTGTGCAAGATCATTGTAATTGAAGAATAGCCTTCAAGAAGGGCAAGAGACCTTATGAACCATCAAGGAAATGCAAAGTGTTTTCAACATCTTTTTTGTATGTCAAAATTTTGTGAAGAAATGACAACCACATGTACAATGTCAAATGCATCATGTACTAATCATGATTTGATTCTAAGCTTGAAGTTAAAAGCATGCCAAGGAAAGAAAAGCAACAAAAGACCTTCCACACACGCATGTTAAAATTAAAGATGATTAGGTTGTCAACAAAAGGTTTTGGCACTTGAAGAGTGAAATAATGTACATAATAGAGAAATCTATAAATTCACCATGTCTTCACCTTGTCTTTAAGCCTCCTTTCACCCTTAACCCCCTTTTTAGTGGTATCCATAAAGTAAGGAAATTTTATTAAAACTTAATATGAAATGCTAAAACTCAACATTTAATGCTCAAGGTTCAAAAGGAGTTATAATAATTGTACATGTATCAGCAATGAAAATATATGTAATAATAGTGAGGTGAATGGACAATATGGTGGTTCATTTTTTTAAATAATCGTATTCCACAAAAGTCCACGTTCTAGTGTTAAATTTGACACAAGTAGGTGGGATGGCATATTTTATGCATAAATAGTTGAGATCTAAGGCGAAAGAGGTGTTACTTGTTTTTCAATAACTAGTGTTTAATTACTTTGTTGAAGATCAAGGACTTGTTTGTCTACCTATGTTGATCTCATTTGAGTTTATGACGAAAGGTGGAAAATGCACTAACAACTTAACCAATGTGGTAATGGATGTGGTGATGAATGATGAAGGTGTATCTAAATCTAACATTGCTTTGAAGTTGTATTCATTTGGAATGCATTGTTTGGATGTGTTAACTATACTTTTATACAATTTAAATTTACTTACAAAACTATAGCTATTTGGGTCATTGTTCATTCCATTTGCTTAAGGATTAGGTAGTTGGCTAATCAAAATAGATGCTAAGAAAACCTACCAATTAACAACGGCCTATGAACCCCTAACACTTCATCTTCTCACAACATCAATTTATCAATCAAACTTTCATTCTTACCATCATCTTTTGAGAGAAGGTGCACACCCCTTCCCTATGATACAACTCATTAGTGTTTATTGTACTACAAATACTTATTTATTAAACAAGTTCTTTTTCCATTCCACTATAATCCAACTTTAATATGTTTTGGCTATGTAAGCACATACTCACTAGTACCATACATACACAATTTCACATGTCCATAATCACAAAGATTCAACAATCATATGGGCCATAAAGGATTCAATAATTAATATTTGCATTACATTATAGGTTTGTACAAAAATGGAATTCTATTGGACCTTCACATCACTTAATTAAACTACTTATACATTTAGTACAATGATTGTACATCCTCTAACAACCTCTAACAAAGTTTAACCACTAGTAGTTATATTACTAATGTTGATTTCCTAAAAGTTGGGTTGGAATAATTTAGTTTTTTATGAATTGATTGCAAAACCTTGGTTTGTTGATCAATGTTACTATTGGATACAATTTTGGTTTGCCTATTTATAATTTTTCTTTATTTATACCTAGGTAGCTTTATTACTTCATAGAACATTTTACAAATGAATTATAAGTGTTTTCTTGATATTTTCATTTTTTAATCCTTGCATTTTATTCCTAAGTCTCATAAAATTTTCAGCTTGTGGTTAAGTTTTGAAATGCATGTGATGTGTTTATTTGAATTTTGGTGAGGCAAGGAAATTGAAGGAAAAAAAAATGTTAAAAACATAAAAATTATGTTAATAAGTCTGTTGTCCCCGAACAAACAAGTTTATGTTAAAATATATATCTTTGTTGACCAAAATCGTAGAGAATTTCATTGAGCTTTAATTTTCACAAATTATCTTTGACTTCGTATGTGAAATTATTGCTTCATTGTTCCATTCATTCGCAAATTTTTTTTTCATAGTTGTTTTTTTCATGAAATTGTTGATTACTTATCATATCTTCATCATGAAATGAAAGAATTAATTGCTTGCAACATGTTGACCAACACAACATATTCAACCCCATGGTCTATTTCCAAATGATGAATTTAGAAGGCAATTTAAGCATCGTGGTTTTAATGAATAAATTAGGTTATGCATAAATCAGGTTGTTGATGAATATGTGTATCATTTCATAAAATTGTTTGTACAAGATGTAACTTGAAGTCATATCAAGTTGTTCCTCCTATTACAACTATAAAAATGAAAATTTGAATATATCCCTCCCAAAAGTAAAATTCACATCTTTTTCTTTACATGTGCCCTAAACTTCTCAAATATTGGTTCAAAGTATATAATGAATCAAATAGACATTTGGTGCCCAAAAAGATGACATTGCATTCTTTCCATTCCAACCATTGTGAAACATTGTTAGGCACAAATTTTGCACGCCCTCAACACCTTGTCTTGGGCCATTCTCCCTTAGCCCCTTGGAGATTATCAAAGGAGGGAGTCATAAATTTTTGTTTCCCTTTTTTCTTTTTATTATGTCTTCTCCTATCTAATGTGGACAATTATCCTACTCCTTCTAACCATTTCCCTTCTCTATCCTTTTCCCTTGTTTGCTAGAGATAGTTATCCTACTTCTCTACCACTCCCTTTTTCTTGCATTGAATTAGTTATAACCTTAAACCAGGTTAACCTCATGCAAGCATCCTCATACTAAAAGCACAAAAATCTTTACCAATAAAACAAATGCCACACCTCCAAGAAATGGTCACAACATGTAATTTTGGTTCAATTGTCAAGTCTTCCACTCCTTCTTCCTTACTAAACTTTCACACCGTTTTTACATTACTTTCTTTCATTACACATTTCCTCCCAATTATCTATATTTCCCAAGCTTTCTACCACACCCCCAAAATAATCTTCTTTTGTATTATCCTTTACTAGATAGCCTAAGTTCTAGTTCTTCTTGCTCTTGTTGCACAAGAGAACAAACCCTTGCCTTTGTTCCTAGATCTCACAACAACAACCCAAAAGTTCCTCCTCTTTTCTACTCTTAGTTTTTCACTTCAACAAAGGTCTGAATACCTTTTCCTACCTTCCACCAACCACCTACTAGTTGCCATATTCACAAGTTCCTCCCCCACACTTGTGTTGCGCACAACCGTCACCACTTGAAGATCTTGTCTCCATTCACCAAGACACATGTTGATTCCACCGCACCTTGAGAAGCTGGGTGCTTCATGATGTTGTAGCCTCCCACCTTCATCTATCTCACTTTCTCATGATATGCCAAGATCTTTTGCTTCTCTTTACAATTATAAGCATTATTCCCTCCTTCTCACAACCCCCTCATGCCCCATTCATCACTCAAGAAAAAAAAAAGGAATCAACAACAAGTTTTTTGCTTTTCAGCTCTTTGGAGGTGCCACTAGTATTGTCTTGCCCTAACCCTAATTTCTAGAAGCTTATAGGAAACATCCTTTGCCATGTCCATACCTCCTTATCCATAAAGGTTAACTAGGGACAAGGATAAGAAATATGACCTTGTCCTAATCTGGCCAACCTATTTTAGGCCCCCTTATTTTAACCAAGCCACTTTCCCTCAAGCCTTAATGGGATAAGGACCTATGTTTTAACCTAATCCCTTTGAGTTAAGGTTAACCCCAAAATTTCCTTAACTATCCTACCCTTTCTTAAGTAAAATTAGGTTAGGCTAATTTGAGCCCAACAAACATTGAATGCCTTCTATCACACATGGATTTCTAATAGTAAATGGTAATGTCATAGCCCCTTTTTACAGCTTTATTGTCTTCCCACATTGTGGCAACATAATGATTAATTTCATAACAAATCTTACAAAGAGTTTTTGTATTCCAAAATTCATCAAAATGTTGATAAATTGTGGGATTTTTGTAATACAAACCTTGGAAAGTCCACCAAATTTCCTTGGCATTGGTTCATATCTTAATTTTTTTAAAAACTAAGTGGAATTAACATAGAATTCCTTGATCCCAAATGGAGGTGGAGTTTTGGGTATGTGAATTTGACCATATTTTGATTGTCCACACCCATGCTAAGACTCCCCATGCCCAAGTCCACATCTTATCATTTCAAAAGTGGTGCAAGTTGATGTATGCCCATGAAGTTGTTTGCGTCTTTAACTCGATTTCAAATAACAACACCACATAGTGAATTAGTAATGATGGGAAAAACTAAAATTATTACTTCATGGCATGAGGAAATGTCATGTTCACTTGAATTAGGAAGCACATATATATATTATCAAGTTTCAAAAAAATTGGATTAAATGCATGTTCTTTTTCATTGTTAAAATTAAACCTAACAAAATTAATTGAGTAGGAATCATCATCACTTTCTAAATCAAGTAAAGAATTGTTATCACAAATCCATTTAGGATGTTTTTCTTGTTGGAAGAACTCACTAAAAAAAATGTTCAAATATATGACTAAATTTATGATTAGTATTCCGATCATAAAGGACAAAAATGACTAATAGCCTTAAAGTCATTATAGACAAATTGTTTAGAATAGTAATTAATTTAAGACATGATGTGGCACATTTCATCCATTAGTCATAAAGGACATATATGTGTCATGGACACCACCATCACCTATTGCTTGCCACCCCACTTGTTGTGTAAATAATGTAATGTTTATTATATTTAGATCATATTTCATTTAAACATTACACAAAACTTCAAATTTGATAATTCATATCCTATTGATAATTTGTCAAACTGAAACAATTGAAAATTTATTCATAATTTTTTTTCAATAGTGTATTCAATTATATAATTTTTTAAAAAATCATTTCAAAAGAAAAATATTTGAATTTTGTTATTGAATAACATTTTGATGACCATTTTTTGGAAAAAAAAAATTCAAACACATGATTTGTAAATGGAAAAACCTTTTTCATTAACACAAGAATTAATGAAATATATGTTTCATATCTTAAACCTTCATTTGATTTAGAATTTTATATTATAATTTTTTTCCAATATATCATAATTTTACTAGTAAATTTTACTTTATGTGTATGAATGCTTATAATTTATCCAAATAAATATTTATAAATGGATCATATATATATATATATATATATATTTTTTATTAAGTATGATGTATAAATTTAATCTAAATTTTTTAATTTAATTTGAAAAATATTAACTAATTTTCTGAAATTCTGAATTTTATTCAGTTTTACACATATAATCTAATATAATTGTGTAATAATATAAATGATTTATGCATGTATAATCATTTTTAAAATTTTAATACATATATATGACTTAAATTTATGATAAAACTTTCATATAAAAGAAATTATGTTTTCCCACATGTTACACTACTATTTTATTTTTAAAATTACAATATGCATATTTATTGGTTTATAATATATTAAATTTTTACTATTAATGTATTCACATAGTATATTTTTAAATGGATCATATACCAAATATATTTAAGAAAAAATTAATAAAGGTTTACATATATATGTATAATATTAATCAAAATCAGTTATTTACATGTCATAAATTTTTATGGTTTTTATATTCATATTAAATTACTAGTAGTCTTTTTTGGATCATGTAAAGTAATTTTATGATCACATCATTTTGTACACATCATTTGCATGGTCATCATAAACCATTTTTAGTCACATTTAAAACTATTTTATCCTATTCCCACTTTCAAATGATATTTTGGGCATCCATGTCACTTTGTCATCAATTATGGATGCCATATGGATGTCATATGGATGAAAAATTGTAATGAATTTTTTTTTCATCTTTCCTGTTAGCACATCATCATCTACTAGTCATTAACATATGACCACAATTTTTTTCATATAGGATTTGAAATAATATTCTATGATTACAATCAATTATATAATCATTTAGAACATTTAGTCATTGATTTCTTAGTTGCAAAGGATATAATTCCTTCTAATGAATAATGTCTTGTTGTTGTAAATTTATTTCATGGAAACCAATTACAAAAATGTTACATACCAAACTCCATGGAAATTCAACAATTTAAACTTTTTCTAAACTTCCTATGTCTACAAAAGTTTGGATGTAAGTTCCAAGCCCCCACCCTACATTACAATGCTCATGTTCCTCTCCACCCTCAAGCCACAAAATCAACTTGGGAATTGACAATCTAAAAACACAAATTGTGAAAACTTGCCCAAAGTAGGATCATGGCCTAGTTTGTTAAGTGATGACATAAGATTGGCAACGGTGAAATTTTTTTGAACCACACTAAATTCAAACATGCAAGAATGTTGTAGACTTACTCCTAGTTGCATGTTGATCAATTTTGGCCTAGATTGCACAGTTTGCAATCATTATGGCCGAATGAGCCAATCATGATGCAGGTGCCAATGCATCCAATCCTCTCATTGCCATCTCTTATACAAAATTGCAAGTCCTCACAACTTCTGAAAGGCATATTTTACAACTCTACTCACTAAATTTATCAAATTGCTCGTTTAATTCAATTTTGTAAATTTGTATTCATCAATAGTTCAATTCCTCATTCAAGATTGTCACGCTTTTTTGTACTTCAATTCCATGCAATTAGCTAGTCACAGTGATAGCTCACAGCTCTTTTCAACAAATAGAAAGTTCTTTCGCATTCACAAGAGACCAAAATTCATGACATTGAATCCTCTTGTTGTTGATGATGCATAAACATGAGGTCATGTTGCAATTTCAAGGAGATCATGAAGGTGGCCATAATGCCATTGAATGGCAACATTGTGATGTTGCCATGTACCTAATTTCAGGGCATGACATTGTCAAGGACGCCACCAGCCTTCAATTCTCAATGGGAAAAGTATGACAAGAATTTCTACCTGCCCTTTTAGTAATGGTTGTATATAGAGATTACAAGCCCATCCAAGGCTCTTTGGGCAAATTTGTGCTCAAGATGCCTACCTTCCTCACCTATCCACTAGCAAAAGAAAAGCTCAAAAAAATTATTTTTCTTCGCTCACAAGCTTGTCAGAAAGGGAATCAACACAAAATGGGTCAAATAGGCATTTAAGGGCTAACAATCCTCATAAAAATCAAATCTCTTGGCCGTTGATGAAAACCCACAAAAAAAACCTGACCTAATTTTTCCTTGTATTTGCATGTACCTTACAAAGCATAATCCTCCTCCTAGCCTGTGACGCACCTTGCAAATCTGTTAGGTGTTTCCAGATTGGCATGTTCCAATTAGGTCACATTTTTATGTTGAGGAAGGGCAGTTCACATGGGGTTGGTATTGTTCTGCAGCTTGGAACTGGAGCTTGTGCCCATGTTGCCATACCTTCAAAGCAACACAACGCTCTATGGACCTGCTCTTGCCCTTACATATTTAGAATAATTGAGGCTTTGTGTGCTGCCATGATCCATGATCAATCAACTGGGTTGTGGCTCTGGGTCTCAGTTTGCACAATTGTTGGATCTTGGTCACTCTCCATTAAGAGGCCAATGAGATAACATGTTCTAAAGGGGAAATTGTGGCCCAACTACGGACTGCCTGTTTGAACTAGACTCGCATGGTGTCCATATGTCATATTCATGCTAATCCCTAAGACCTGTAACCTGGAACTGACACACAAAGTTTCAACAAGAAGACGGCTTTTCAAAAGAAGGTTTTGCTATAGACCCCACCCACTGGAAACAAAGGAACAACCAACACAAAGCCCAACTTTCAGCCTCAGTACCACATTTCTAGAAGCTGATCTTGACAAATCCCATGCCCCTTTCATCAAAAGGCACCCCATATGCACAATCTTCATTTCCAGTGTCAGATGGGTTTGGAGAAAGACCTTACTTTCAAATTGGGTCTTACTTAGAACCACTCTCTAATGACAAATGTGTTGCTTGATGACAGAAGCTTTCAGAAGGTGGCCATCCTACCCTACCACACTAAACAAATAGACCATTAATGTGCCATAACCCTGTCTGGTATTGGGAAGAGTAGATTTTTTGAGTAAGATCAAACAATGATGTAGACAAATAAAAAATAAAAGCTCCAAATTCTTTGTAATTTGCATGTAGTTTGTGTCCAACATGTAAGCACTAGTTCACTGAGGCACCTATTAAAAAACAATTCTAGGTACTGATTTGATCAATCTTATTGACTGCAATTTTTTTCTTGCATCTAAGGACAAGCCTATTATGTTATTACAACATTTAAGTGCTAGTTTACTGACATAAACTTCTCAAAACAATTCAAGGCTCCCATTCTAACAATCTGATTGACCATATAAGCTTTCTTTCATCCTTGGGTACAAGCCTGTTGTTGTTCCAGAGACCCCATATCTTTGTGTGCATTTTCTACACTAATATCAATTCTACATTTTCTACTTAATTCATGCCTGTATACGGACAGGCACACAAAATTAGAGAGTTGTACTGATGTTTGGCAGGGAACGTTCACAGGTCTAAAGTTGTTACAGATCTACTGAAATCCCCACAGCTGAATAAGCACAATTGGCTCCTGGAAAGAGGTCCTCCCCTATGAGTAATCCATATGTGCCATATGCCACTCCAAGTGAATTGAATTGAACTGCATATGTGATCCACCTCGATCAGGAATGAATAGTGGGCTTGTAGAAAAAATTGCAGCTACATCTTCCCATTGCAGTTTCAAAGGATTCATGCTTCATTCTGCTTTGGATCTACTACAGCTTGCACTGAATTCCTTCTTCTGGTGGGATCCAGCAGCAAAAGCATCTTCAAGGTAATTTGCAACAAGGAGGAGCTATGTAAATTCTGTTAAGCTTAGATCTTTCACAACAGAAGGAGGGAAAAAAAAAAAAAAAACAGCTTTCCTATGAACTACCTCTGAGGAGTTCTTCACCAGACTCTGAGGCATGACATCGGACGTTGACCTCTTCCACAAAGTGGCAAAGTTCCAATGACAGATATCAGGGTATGATTGATTTTTGGTTAGGTACCAAAGCTGTTAGCCTGCTGGTTGATCAGACAATGAAAGAGGCAGGTAATCAATTTCGACACTGGAGTTGTGTTTTTAACAGATTCTTCTAGAACAATTTGATGGTGAACCTTCCCCCTGAGTAAAGGTCTGAGTACTCCTCCACCACGTTGTTTTCTTTTCAGGTGTCATGGTACCTTGTTGCCTTACAACAATGACCTCTTGCATCTAAGAGCATCTCCACCCACAACAGTAAAATAGCATGGACAAAACTTTTTTGGATGAAGTACACAGCCTTCAATTAGTGTGAAACTTGGTTCGAGCTTGTAAATTTGCCCAGGATACAGGGACCTCCAAGATGGCTGGTGCAAGGAAATGACCGTTTTTCATTGATCATCTATAATGATTGGCCCAGGTCGTGATATTTAAATAATCTCTGAGTTTAGATTGTTCATTTTTTCATGTTTAGAGGTGAGGGATGCGGGACTTTTGCTTTGTTTTGTTTTTTTTTTTTTGAGAACATAACATTAGACACCACTAACAAGTTGTTGGTAGTAACTCCCAAGTCAAGCTCAGTGGTAGAGGACATTACATGGCTTTCACTCGCTCATTAACAAGTTTAGATTCAAGACCTTTATGGTTACAAACTTGAGCTCACATTGTTGTGCACTATCAATGATGATCAACTGATGGAAAAAAATGAATTGAATTTGTGAAAATTAAATTCTATTTGAATGAAAATATTGAATGGCATTGCATGCAACTTGAATTGGGTTACATTTAAATTCCTAAATTTGATCCAAATATAGTGAATGAAATTCAATTCAATTAAAGAAAACTGAGATGCAAATTTGTGCAGAAGGTACTGAAAATTTGCTTGTGACTATAGAGTTGGAAAACAAAAAACTTTGAAAAGACATAAGTTCAAGAACACACTTTTTTGTTCCTGTTTTACTTGGGAATCGACTAAATACATTCTAGTTTCAAACTATCATCCAAAAAGACGACTTATAAATCGCATAGTTTTCATACCTAAACCAACTTCTATAAGTCACATAGTCACTAGAATTATAACGGCCATGCCGCTGAGCCATCACCCTGGGTCATCTGGATGGGAAATAGTTTTTGTTGGATGTGAAAAATATTGATAGAGGCTCACTCAAATAGGGGGGGGGGGTGTGGGAGGAGATGCTCTAGTCTTTTCTTTACTTTGTCTCTATCCAGTTTGAGGGCTAGACTTGAATGACACCAGGTGTACCCGATGTTACTAGGAAGTACTTCTGTGTAGACCTTTTGGTTTTCCAGTTCATGTAATACTTTGAGTAACAAAGCAAGTCCATGTGATGCAGAAGAACTATTGTCGTCTGGAGATGGGTTGTCCAATGTCTAGCATCACATTGAAATTTCTGATAGTACTTGCTCATTGAATTGAGCAGATTTCCAGACTGTGTGTGTAACATTACCCCGTACCCTGCACGACTTGGGGGACTGATTGTAGTTTTTGCGTGGGTTTTGTGCCTGGCAATACACACAAGTCAAGGGGCTTCTTATCTTGTCAATCAAACGATGCTTCTTAGTACACTAGCCTAGAGATGTCCAGCTCTTGACAGAATGGGGGGGGGGGGTTTTAGAG
>Ga0116231_10000853_pt1 | contig 58346 bp, 23 predicted proteins | sample S1TSphgellanicum_2_FD_89695 | JGI IMG/M metagenome (GOLD analysis project Ga0116231, IMG submission 89695) | Host-associated microbial communities from peat moss isolated from Minnesota, USA - S1T2_Fd - Sphagnum magellanicum MG | ecosystem: Host-associated > Plants > Peat moss > Unclassified...
AGATCTACTCAAGTGCAAACATAAATCTTTATTGAAAGGAAACTACAACATAATGCTCACAACACAAAACACAACATCAAGAAATCTCCAAGGTTCTTGTCACATGAAATACACAAACTTGTGTAATGAAGAAAAAAAAAGAACCAAACCATCAAAACCAAGGTATTTAACTAAAAGACCAAACCACAAATAACCAAACTAAAATAAGTAACGAAAGTAATTCAACCTTGCGAAAGTAACCTAGTTACTTTCCTATTCCAGTAACTAATGAAACCTAATTAGTGGAGCTTGAATTCTCAACACGAAGCAGATGATCCGCCTCAACTACATCTCAAGGACATAGTTGGGACCGTGAATACCTTGTTCTAGCCAACGTTCCTAATTCATCATAGACCATACAATTTGGTTGCTTCACCAGGTTGCGTCTTCATATAATTTTTTACCACTATATTATAAGGTCTACATGTCTCAAATGGACTAGAAGCCCATTCATTAATTTGGTTAATAGTCTACAAAGATTGTTAAAAAAGTTGGTGTGGATTAGGGTGGTAAGGATCCATGGATGTTAATTTATGGAGATTGTTTTACAACTAAAAGATGGGGTTGCTGATGTGACTAACGTAGTAATGAAGATGGCCTCAAAGGATCATGTGTAAAGGGTTTGTGTTGCATTTATATGTTTTGCACATTATATGTTGGATTTTTTTAGTTGATTGTGTCCAGGAAGGCTTGGGACATTGGTGCAATTGAAGAACTATACATGGCCTAAAAGTATGTTGTGAGTTTATTGCCATAACTCAATGAACATTTCTTTGTTAACTTTTACTGTTGAGTATATTCAGTGGTACATTTGAAAAATTAACTTGAAATTCATCCATATTTTTTTTATATTAGTTGTCTCTTTAGTGCTAGGGGCCATGGTGACTAGTAGGAAGACAAGTTTCATCTAACCTAATGCATGTTAGTTGCCTTATGATTGTTTGTGCTTAATAGGGCGTGTAATTTTCATTAAATTTTGTGCATATTTTGCCCAATGTTGGTGGGGGCTTGGGGCTAGTAAGCATGTGCAGGGTATTTGGGAACAATGATATTAAGGCTATGTTGATGAATTAATACTCTTTTTAAAAGTATTCAAGTAAATATGAATAAAAGGTTTGGCCTATCCATAGTACTTGAATCTAATGATATGTCGATGCCTTACTATAGATTACCCAATTGATGAAAGGTATTTGCAAGCCAATGAAGGTTTAAAGCAGTTGCATTGGTCTAAGAGATTTTGTGGAACATTAATTATTTCCAAGACAATACATAATTTGTAAATGCATTTGCAAGACTTATATGTAGTTTTAGACTTAGTTTACTATGTGAGGTTGATTTTGATAATAGTTGCCTCCTTGCTTTTGGTAGCTTGAAAAGGCTGATCTTGCATATCCCAAATTTCACATCATAGCCAACTACAGCACATGAGTGCATTTTTGTTGAACATTGTGATTGTTTTGTATTGTTTGAGTTGTGGGAACCCCTAATACCTTTGTGTGATGGTTGCAAGACATTATTCATGGAAGTTTATCATCAAGGGCATGGAATCTGTATCCTTGGAATTGTCCCCCTTATTGGAGTATAATAGACTTTGTTGCAACTTCACACTTCCAATGGTTGGTATGTGGACTCGTTTGGTTTTAGATTTAAAATGAACTAGAGTAGGAAGTCGCATATTTACAACTAATTGTAGGAGTCAGTGAAGTGTTACATCTTGGATTCCCTTTAATTGAGGTTTGAAGATAAGAATGTAGACTAGATGTACTAGTGATTTCATTAGATTTCATTTGTTTAGCTTGCATGGTTTGTATACTATAATTATTCCAATAAAGATTCAACTTAATGCCAATTGCATTGTAGTCCATTGGTCAACTCAATATCAACTATAATGACAAAAGAAAATAGACTTGCAACTAATCTTGACCTCTTTTTTTACTATATTTCCCACTACTAGTTAGACTTTGTACTTAAGCTCGACTCCTTTCACAACTCTGTTGATGCACCTCGTGCCTTAGCATTATTGCTAAATCTAGTCGACATACCAATTATCTTTTTACAATTGCTCGACTTTTGTTATGGGGGCATGAGTGTGCCACGCATCACTTCATTACTGGCCATTCATTCCATCTGTTGTATTGTGCAACATGGTGCACAATTCAAAAAGTGCCACGTGTTGCTTCACTATTAGCTTAAATGCTCCACAAACATAGTTGCGATAGTCGACCTTGCAACTCAATCTCTACTACGCCTCGACTAATCCATTAAACATATGAAATCGCCATGTGTTACCTCATTATTGGCCAAATGATTTTTTCATCGTAATTGCAACATAGTTGATTTTCCAACTAATCCTTTACTTTTGGTCGATTGTTGGTTTAGGGTTACAAGTGTGCCACACGTCACTTCACTATTGGACAAACACTCCAACTTGCATACATCTAGTATAGTCGAAATTACAAATGTCTGTTGACATCATGCCTAGTCAACAGATGAAATTCATCCACCATGCGAGGGTAGTTGACAACATCCCTCAACTAGATTGGTAGAACATTTTGCAACTAGAATGGTAAGTAGTGGCTATTAATATGGTATTGGCACGTCGCAAACACTTTCGATTGTAATGACACTCTTGACTTATATTTATCGACTTTGTTGGTTTGTAGTTGAGAAAAACATTTCCCAGTTGCAAAAAAGTAACTTGCAATTGTTTTTGAAGTTTTCAACTATGTTTGTAGTCGAACAATAGTTGAAAATGTAGTTGCAAAAGGGGGGGTTTTCTACTAAAGTTTGTATCACCATAAAACAATGGAATGTTAACAAAATGAAATCCCACACAATGTTCATTTTTTTGCACTCATTCAAATTATACACCAAAGGGATAATGCCTATTACTTCAATAACAGAAATGTAACATCTTACATGATGATGACAGTTCAAGGTAAGCTTGTAGATTGGGCAAATATTATGTTTAAACAATTACTTCAAAAATTTGGTTAAGTGGACAATAACACAAACCAAAATGTTGCAAGGTACAAAAAAATTTGACGTCAAGAAGGATCTTTGCACCATTCTGCATTAATCATTAATGTGTTGATGTAACATTTTTTCCTAGAAAAAATCCATAAATGTTTGTCATTTTAGCACTTGCTCAACCACAACAACCTTCAACATCTAAGACCAATGCTTCAAAGTTGAAAGAGAAGCTACAAAAGAACAAATGTCCTTTGAGGTTGTCTAACAACTTTCCAAAACCAAATCCAACATTGGAAAAACATTGGCAAAGAGGCTTGAATAGCATACTGTAGTGGAGTCTAATGAAGAGGATTAGGAGGATGACAATCCTTTAACATTCAAAAGGACAAAGCACATTAGAAGGTCTTAAAAAAACCTTTTAATAGTCATAACCATGTATACGAGTCCAAGGCAACAACAAAGAAACCAAAATCACCACAACATGTTCTGATAATGGAGTTGCATGCCAAGGAAAAGAGGGATGTTCCACTAAACAAACAGACCACAATCATCACAACTTGAACCTTTAGTGGAACCACATGTTAAATAGGAGAAGAGACATTTCAATTCCTAGAACCAAAGGTTTTTGCATGGTCCACCTAAATTGCAATCCCCAACAACATAACAACAAATACATACACAACTTGTTTTGCAATTTAGTAGGAGGAGAAGCCATCATCATCTACAAGCTTTTAGGAGTGAGGAGCCCAATTTGGAATTGACAAGAATGTTGTACCATCCATAAATACATCTAAAAGAGGCAATCCTATGTTTAGACTCCACATATTCTAGATTTTTAAGTTAAGAGGTGAAGGATCATCTAAAAGTAGTAAGAATATTCTAGGGTGAAAACACACAATGGTGATCCCCTTTGGGGTACTTTTGGGTCTAATATTATAATACATATAGTATGATTATTTTAAAAGTATGGTACATTTAATTTTGGGTATCAATTTTGATTTTTGAATCTTATTATTTTTACAAAACTAATGTTATGTAATATTATTTAAATAATAATAATAAATTTCATTGTCAATTTTGAAGGATCCATAAGTATATTTATAGTATGCATTGGTATAATAAAGCCACTATTTTGTTCTGATTACACTAACTTTAAGGCTTCATTAGTCATCAAAATAATCAATTTTAATGGAATTTGAAAAATGACTCATCTAGCTATGCTTGTCATCTTCCACGTGAATGTAACTATTTGTTTAATTTGCCACACATTTATCACATCTTTGTTGAAAAAAATCATTTTTTGAAATTAAAAATTTCAAATTAATCACATGGTATCCAAACATGGTTCAAACTATGTGAAATGACATGGTTCAATATACCTTCAACTTTCACAAAGATTAAAAACCATTACAATTGTTTTTGAGTATATTTATGTTTCTGAATACACATGTACACTACATTCATTTCCATAAATATATTTTACTTTCCCACTTTATAAAATGAAATGAAATAGTTTCTTTTTTAATATGTTGCCTAGGTTATATTCTAACATAATATGCAAAAATATTGTGAAACTATTTCAAAAATTTAAGGTGGGATACACTTAACATGCACACTTCTGGAAAGTAATATAATGTGACACCTCAAAGGGGGTCACTATAACGTGCTTCACCCTCCAACACATAACACACTACATTAAGAACATGGAAAAGATGATGATTGAATTGTTAAAATTCAAACTTCAACAACAACAACATGAAGTTGAGAAGTTGGAGTAGGCTATTAAACATCAATCTATAATACATGAGATGGAGGCTATGAAGCATCAATGGTAATCTTATGAGATCCAAACCAAGAAGCTATACAAACAATTATGGACAAGTTGAGACATTTAAAGCTATATTTTTCAAAGCATATACTTCAAGAGTATGACAATTTACTAATGAAAAACACTATCCTTAGGACCACGCAATAGTCCATGGAACTTGTAACATCATACATTGGGGCCTATTCAAGGTTGGGGTTCCACAAAAAGGGTGAAAAACTCCAAGAGTTTTGTAGGCTAATTTTTGCAAGTAACATCGACTTGAAACAAATTTAAGTGAGAAAAATCAAATAGTTTAATTTAAGATAATTCATGTGACAATGGTGATTTTTCACATGCATACATAATTGTGTATCAATATTTTGGTTTATAGCTAGAAATGCAGAAAATCCCAAAATGAGTTTCAATGGATAACTGAACATGTTTTTAGGCAAGATTATTTTTTGCAGCTAAAGGTAGACATTTTGAATGCAAGTTAGATGTTCCTTTGCCTTCCAACCCTTTTTTCAAAATTTCAAGATTTTGAAATTTTTGTATGATTTGGTTCTTCATCAAGTTCATTCAATCAACATGTATTTTCATAGAAGAAGACATGTTTTTGTTGTACAAAAGGTCTAAAACCAAATGTATGACTTTATGACAAAATCAAGGGGACTCATTCCTTTTGATTATTTAATAAAAAACTTTAGTTGGAACACTAAATATATAATAGCATCGCATCTACTATATAGTTAGTTTAAAGGACTTAAAATAACATGTACATAGTATCCAAATTATTTTAAAATATTTTTATTAATTTTACAAGACATCATTTTATCCATTGGCATAAAACAACGCACTACAACTATAATAATGTAAGATAAACAAAAATCCAAAGTTGTCCTTTTCAGTCTTTTAAAAATAGTTCATTCCTTTTTAATATTTCAATCATTAATAAACCCATTGATGTCTAGTCAAATTTGGTACCTAATATTTTGTAGGACGTGCAAACTTTGTTTAATGAACATAAAGTTAATGAAGCAAAGTACATGAGAAAGCTCAAGGTATATAGGGAACTTTTCTTGATTTTGTTTATGAGTTCCCTTTTGTGACCCCAAAAGACAATTTTGCAAAGTTAAACGAGCAATATCAAGTAGGTCTTAGTGAGGAACCATTCAAAGTACAATTTGAAGCACTTAAAGAGATGAAGGGTGTAGGTGGATTAAAGGATTTCCTTGTTGAACAAGATGAAGTACAATTAGTAATTCAATTTATAAAAGTGCCCATAGTAGCTTAGGAACAGTTGAAGCCACATGAATGAAAATGGCTTATGCATGAGTGTGAAGCTTGAGCTTAAAGCTTTGAACTTGGAACATAAATTTTAATGTGATTTTAATCCACCTACATGGATGAATATGTCCATAGATGAATGTCATTTTTGCATCTAGATGAATTTCATATATGATTTGAATTAAATAAATAAATCATTGGATGAAATTCATCCATGGTTGGAAGATAAATAAATTCAAAATTATTTATATCCATCCTCATTTGTTGTCCAAATATTAATATCTCAAACTTGAATGTCATTTGATAATGATGGATAAAGAAATTGTGATAGAATATGATGATGAAACCAAAATGATTAATTTTTATTTTTTTTATGAAATCATTTTCATGAACAATATTGAACAATTAAAGAAATATTGTCATGGAATGAGTGTCAGCCCCCCCACCCTCACCCAATTGTTGTCAACAACATTATATATTTACATTGTACAAAACTAGGGTGCTTTGAAAATAAATAATTAAAAAAAACCCCATTATAATCTATGATAGTCGATTTTTTGAAGAAAGCTAACTAAGGTGCCTAAAATAAAATTTTAGTTTGTTTCAAAAACCCATTATTACTAATGACATTACATAGTTTTAAAATATCTAAAACATTCAAAACCCATTGTTATCAACAACATTAATTAAATTTGAAGAAAACCATAGCACCCTTGATGAATTTTAAAAAAAAAACCACCCCATTGTTGCCAACAATGGTTAGAAATAGGTTTGAAAGAAGTTGTGCCACATTTATAGTAAGGGGAAGAAGAAACCCACTGTCGTAAATAACATTGGATTAGTTTCCCCAGGGGAAAACAACAACAACAACAACAACAATAATAATAATAATAAAATTATTTAAGTTTTTCTTACAAAAAATAATAATGACCATAGGGTGGGTGTTACCATAGTAATGGTAATATAGTTAACACATTTTAAAATAATGGAATTTTAAACCATAGCCAAGAAATACATCTATAATGGATTGCATTATATTATTCAACAAATATTATATCATATATAATTCAAGTGTGTTTCATGAAACTTTAGTTAATTAAAATTATGGGAAAAAAATTATCCATAATGAAGATGAATGCTTACATTCATCACAACAACACATTTTGGGTTTTGTGAATAAGCTTTATAACTACATATTAGTTAGAAAGGGAATATGTGACTAATGATTAATGAGTTGTTAAACATATGTCGTTTCACCCATTTAGTCACAAGGGATATTCGATTACAAAGCCCAATCATTTTAATAACTCAAGTTTTTAAATTGTCTTATAATAATGAAATTCCATGTCATCATTAACCTTGATATGACGTGTAAAGTGCATGCCATCTTAATTTAGTTGTTTTATTCGACTAAGTGTTATAAAAGATGTCTTGATGGATGGATGACATGTGTCAAAAATTTATAAACACGTTATGAATCATTGCACATGATCGAAAGTCAACCTAATTAAGCACATGTAGTTAGTGTAACCAAAAGTCAACCTAGCATAACTTAATAAGGCTAGGTAACCTAGCTTAATTTGTCAAGCCAAAAGTCAACCTAACTTAACCTAGTGAAGCTAGCTACCTATGTTAAGCAACTTAAGGCTACCTAACTTAGGTTAAGTGGCCTAAATTAAAAACAAACATTGGACTTTTAGCTAGGAAACCTAAACTAGGCTACTTACTTAAGCCAAGTTGCTTAAGTATCACAGGTTGGAAGAGTGAAAACTTGAATTCCTCACCTTCATTTTGGGGTTTAAGTCCTCATCAATTGCAATATACCCCATTTTTTTATACTAATTATTTTTAACACAAAGTTATAAAGTTTAAAACTTTTAGCCTTGAATTAACCTTGGCCACCTTAGGTTGACCTAGATCAACCTACCTACTACCTATCAACCTAGCCTAGACCTAGACCTCCCTAAGTTGACTGAAGATGAACTAGTTTGTCAACCTATACTACTTACTAATCTAACCTAGATTAACCTAGGCATTTTTAAGTTTAAAAAAAAACCTAGGATAATTATGTTGCATCTAGTTGCATCATAGTCACATTTACTCACATCTAGTTGCACAAATTTAAGGTGGTTACAAACTTGATAAAATATCTTATAATGAAGTTACTTAGGTTGATTTAGCAAAAAACTTAAAAATAAGAACCTAGGCAAGTCTACCTAGATTAAGTTATTAGTAGGGTAACCTATTCTAGGTATATTTAAACATACTAGATGTAATAAATTTCTTATGTTTAATTAAGTAACTTACAAGGTAGCCTATATTAGGAAATAGGTTTTTAAGTAGCCTACATACATAGGTTAACTTAATAGGTATATTAACCTAAGTTAGTGTGTTAAGTAGTTAAAAAATCAAGGAGTTATATGTCATTTTTTTCAAAATGACTATTAATATTATAATCATGATTATTAATTAATAATAGATTGTTTAATACACAGACACATGCATGTAAATTCATGACTTCAAAAACCTCATGGCACACAAAAAATTATGGCATGCCATGAAAAATATTGGTGCCATAAATTCAAAACACACAAAAAATTATGGTGTCACAAAAAATTATGGATTTCCATGAAAATTTGTGACACTTTGTTGCCAAACGGCATGCCATGTCATCATCACATGGAAAACCGAATCATAATTAATTGCAAAGGACAATAATATTTTCAACTAGCTAATAAATGAGATTGATTCATCAAATCAATGACATGAATCATGATGTGAAGTTACTGTCACAAGTCATGAGGTGTTGTGAGCCATACCGACACAACCATGTGTGGTGGTCTCAATTTTTAAAAGTTGCATCAAGGTTATTTGAGTGGGGTAAGGTTATTAGGGGCTTTTATCAACTTCATAGGGAATGATGAATGCATTGGGTGCGTGGAAGGGTTTTTCTTTTTTATGAAGTGCGTTATTGGTGAATAAAGTGTTGGGTTAGTTTTTTTTTTCAACAAAAAGCCGGTAACCATAGTTTTAAAAATTCTGTTACGTAATTAGGGATGAGAAATCTCTAGAGGGTTGGGGGTAGAAGTAGACACCAGAATTTGCAATGTTCAGCAACATTGGTCTTATTCTAGTATTTAGTGAGTAGCAAGGATGTTAGAAATTCTTGAAGTAGTTGAAGGGATGTTAATGAAAAGTCTAATAGAGTTAGAACAATCTTCAAACCGTTGATCATAAGGTTAATTCGTGACAACTCAACAATTAAATAGATAGTATAATAGAGTGCTAATGGTAACATGAGTCTCATAATAATTGAAACATTTATTTAGTTTGTGAATGAACTCAACAAGGAGCTACAAGTACATGTGAAATCCTGGGCTATGCCATAGTGATAGTTCATAATTGCAGGAAATCTAGGATGCGTCGGACGGTGCGAACTAAATAGTCTGCCTTATTATTAGGAGGTAGTCGACAAATTGGATTGTGCAACCAACGATAGTGTTCAACGTCGGGAACTGAAGACCATGCGAAGATAAAAGTATCTTCAGTTTCGTAACAACTTTCACAAACAGTTTCAGGTTCGTCACCAGAAGCGGGGTCGACTTGTAGCAAGATCACCAGGGTGCAAGAGTTCGAAAAAATACGATAGTACTAGGTTCGAAGGGGTTCAACTTCAAGACAAGCACGCACCTTTCGAAATTTGGGTTCTTCAGCACGAGGATGCTATGTTAAGGTAAAATCTAGAGATGATTTCGGAGGCGACTTTTCATTCGCTTGTGCGGTTTGCGGCCCGTAAGATGTGACCATGTGTGACGCTATAATTTCAAGGAGAGGGAAAAGGTCAGATCTTCAATCAAAATCAAATTGACAATGGAGGTGTGAAAGACTTCTTATATTGAGGTGCGCAATTGTAATTTATAGATCGAAGAAAAGGAAAAAAAGGCGTGAGTAATAGCTTAGAACCATGGTAAAGTAAAATTGTAAGGTCAAAGGAAAAAATTGAAGGTTTAAGTAAAGTTTGTTGGGGGGAAAATGGGAAAAGGTGAAAAGGTGTTTTTCTTTCACCTTCCATTGGCCACCAAGCTTTGGATCTACCTTCACCTCCCCTCTCCTTCTTTTTAAAAGGTGGACTTAGATCATTGGGAGCTCTTTCTTTTCCCCGGACATAATTTTCATTCAATCTTAAATACTTGTTCCCACAAGCTTCTTGAAGAGGAAAATGATGATTAGTCTTGGGAGAGGGTAGAAGGAAGGAAAGTAGAATGAAAATCTTGTAATAGTTTTGAAAGAGTGGGGGTGGGTAATGATAGTGTTGGGAGGTTGGAACTTTAGAAAAATCTCATAAACCCTTTCGGGTTTCATAGCATAACTTCTTGTTGGTTAAGCTGCAGAGCTTGGGATTTGGTAGCAAGTTGCGCCTCATAATTAACTATCTAATGAGTTAAGGCAAGCCGAATTTGAATAATGTAGGTGTTAGAAATGATGTTTTAAGTGACCGATGGTCTGCAGTCAAGTTGAATCGGCTGCTTTCATAAAACCTTCTTGGGTTTGGTAGTATAACTCCTCACTAGTTTAGTTGCAGATCTTAAGATTTGGTAGGTTGGTGCACCTTGTAGTTAGCTTTCTAGTGAGCTAAAGCAAGTTGAATTTGAATAACCTATGTGTTAGAAATGATATTTCAAGTGACTGGTGGTCTGCAGCCAAGTTGAATTATCACCTTTGTAAAACCCTCTTGGGTTTTGTAACATAACTTTTTGTTGGTTTAGCTACAGAGCTTAGGATTTGGCAGCAAGATGCGCCTTGTTTTTAGCTTTCTAGTTAGCTATGGCAAGCCGGATTTGAATAACCTATGTGATAGAAACAATATTTCAAGTGACTAGTGGTTTGCAGCTATGTTGGACATGGTGTTGAGTCCTTAAACATTGGTTTAAATGAATGACAATTTGACATAAAGTCCTAGAATGTGTAGTGTGTGAGCTTGAAAAATATATCTATCAGTTTTAATCGTAAATGATGCATAGGAGGCAAGCTATTTAATTTCAACTACAAACATAATCTAACATCTAGAAATACACTTGCATTTTTTTTTCACTAATAGCATTTGTGTTTTCAAGCATAGTCACCTTGTAGAACCGGGAGTGGAGGGACGGGAAGTCGCCTCACAGGTGTTGCAACTATTAATCAACCTGGTTGCCATGTGGCATGTCACATCAACATCACACGACCATAAGTTGTTATTATTCACCAAAAGTTGCAAGAATCAATGGAATTTTGTTATTACTTAATTTTGGATGATTAAAAATACATTAAAAAATACATTTTTGAAATTTTGATATTGTGTAAAAACCATGAAGTCGTGATATCGATTACAGTCACAAAACCATAATGCCATGTGGCACCACGATGTCCTTTACAACTACGAAATCATTAACATGAACTTGTAGAATTATAATTATAATAAGAAAAACAATAGTTGTGTAATTAATTGGTTGTAAAACCCAAGATGTGTTGTTGCGCATCCCCATGTTTGTTTCTAGGTTTATTGGTACAACATTCATTCTGAAATTAAATTATTGAGTTTTACTTGCATGTGTATAGGGGAAAAACATTTTACCATTCCAAGTTCCAATTCTAGGCTCTAGGCTCATGTGGTAGCTTGCCTCCCACATGAACCAATAAGTACAAATTTTGTTGAATACATGATAGGTCGAATTGCATTTTAGTTTGTAAATTATGGTACAACCATTGTAATAAGATGCAATTTTCTAGAAGATGGTGATAATGGTCATACAAAAACCATTGAAAAAGGACAATAACAATTATATTAACAAATTCCATGTATTTAGGCACATTAATTGAAGAGTTATTTGTAAAAATAGTGGTGCAATCAATAGATTAGACTTTAAATAATATAACACAAGAGGCTATTCATATAGGTATTACTTAGGAAGCATAGTTAGCCCATTCAAAGTAGTTAAAATAATTTTGTGGTTATTTTCTTGTATTGTAGTTAAGTATTTTGCCACTCACACGATTTCAAAGATGAAATTTGAAATACAAGGGGGGTAATGTTAATAGTAGAATTGTGTTGTCATTGTAGGATAAAATGGGGTTGGATTAATTATAACATAAGAAAGGGTAGCTTGAATTGGTTTTATGGCAAGGTGTTAACAAGGTAAAGTAGACAAAAAAAGTAGTCCGCCCAAAATCCAATTAAAAAATGAAAAGAGTTTTTGATATGGACATAAAAAAGTACATTCAAAATATTTTGAAGTAGAAATTTGAAACCATAGGTCATTGCATTTAGTTTATGGGAAGTTTGATACAAAGTTTGAATAACTTTGGTATCATAAAAGTAGGTTGAAAGTATGTTTGAAATTAACTAGGTCAAAATGGTGTTCAAACCTACTTCATATTAGAATTTTGATATATATTATGATTATAATATGCATAAATTGACAATACATTAGGGCCCATTAACTTGATTTTTTATAAAAAATCAATATTTCATCTACATGTAGCCCATTTTGTAAGATGAGACATTTTGTGCAAGAAGAAGCATTTTTATAATTCTATTTAAATCTATTTCAAGATGGGGGTTTTTAACATTTTAAATATAAAATGAAAGATTAAAATTTTTAAATTATTGTGCAAAATAAAATTTCTCCTTTCAATACATGTTAAAACTTTTTCATGACTACTTGTAATTTTTTTTGACACAAAGCAATGAGCTATCTACTTTACCTTGCTTGCACTCAACGGGAAATTGAGAACTATCTTTTAAGGAATTTTGATTTTGAATCATTAGATGTTGTAGTAATTTTCTTTTGGAAAAGGAGCTCATGCTAAAGCTAGGAGAAGAGATATTCTAATGAAGAAGAACATATGCTATGTATTTGTTTTGGATGTTTTATTTTCAATTCCTAATTAGTTTGAATTCTATTTTCATTTCATTGCAAAAATGATTCTGGTACAAATATGGAATTTTTAATCATTTTGATAGATTTGATGACAATATGTTGAAGTAGAAAAATTAGAAATAGAATATAAAAGAAATTAACATTTACCATAATTCAATCATAGGTATACATATTATTATGCTAATAACATGAATCTATGATAACATCTATGACTACATGATTCTAGAGTTGAATTGTTCATTGTTTTGACCATGGCATATATGATTATGTTGATGTCATAGGATTATAGTCACATATGTTAACAAAAACATAGTTGTATATGTTAGGTCAAAAGCAAAAAGTCTGATTCAATTATAATCAAGTAGGTGTATGTCCACAATCTTGACAATCCCAAATGAACACTAGATGGGGTTGCCAATTATGAAAACACACAAAAAATAGGAAATTGTGTTTATTGTATTTTACCTACCTTTAGGCAAAACTGTTGTCCAAAAAACTACGTTAAAACCTTGAAAAATAGAACAAATGCCCAAGAAAATAGTTGATGTTGCAAGAAGGTAGTTGCCATCATGTTTGTCTTTTTAATTTTGTTGCAAAATGTCCTAACGAAAACTCATTGTTAAAGGTAGAACTAAATTGTCTTTGTTGGAGGGTGTATACACTCTAAGGTGGCTCACTTTTTGAAAAAGCAAAAGTCCATTATATAGTGTTAATTTTTAAAAACTCTTTGGTACATCCATGGGTCCAAGGGTAGTTTAAAGTCCATGTATTAAAGCAATAAAATTCATATTAATAGGAGCCCATCTATATATTCCAAATATATACACCTATAAAAATAAAACTTGAATTTATTTATTTTTTTAAATTATGTAAGGGACTTATGAAAATATGGCTCAATTTTGACCATTCAAAAGTCCCTAATTAAAGTTTGATTATGATTTTTGAGGGAAGACTTTCACATGAAATTTTATTATTGGGTGTTACACCATATATTGAGTCCCTATAAATAATTTGGAATGGAATTCAATATGAACCTTTTTATTTTCTACCATTGCAATCTATCAACCAATCCATATTTTTGTACTTCAAAAGTCCATTGTGAAAAGTGAGTGTACTTTTATTGAAAAAATTTACATAGGTATTTTCATAATCAAATTCTTAATGTATAATCAATTTCAAATTCTCAATTTGATAAGTTTTATTATTTGTTATAAGTGTCCAAAGAAAGGGCACTTTCTAAAAATGGGCACCATGACTCAAAAAATAAACCACCTTAATGTGCATTCACCTTGGATAGACTAGATGGAGGTTTTGGATAGAGCACTATGTTATCATTATTGGATAGGCTGGACAAAGGAAGTTTTAGTGATTGACAAGGTGGACAAAAATAAAAGATGATTACGTAAGATTAAGACTAATGAGGCTTAGTTTCAAATTATTTTATGGTGGGAATTTGAATAAATCTTTAAGAAGCATTGTGAAGAAAGGATTATTAGATAAGTTTTGGAAGATGAATTAGGATATGAAAGGAATAGTTTTAGAGAAGAAAAAGCTTAAGAGATGTTAGAAAATAATTTTGATGAAAAAAATAATGTTATTACAAAAAAATTTGTTTCCAAATTTTTTGTTTTCCATTGAATATGAGAGTCTAATTTTGTTTCAGATTACTATAGAAGCCATAATTATACTTAAGATCTATGTTATGTAATGAAATTATGGTTGAGTTTTTTTTATTATTATAATTTGTTATAAAACAGATTCTATACTTACAAAATAACATGTTTAAAAACATATTCCAAAATAAATACAATATAAGAATATTAATGTTTACCATTTGATGACCATCCCAAGGATTGAATTTGGGGTAGAAATGCAAGTTTCTATGGATTGTTTTTGTTGTTGTTTTTTTTTAGAAGCATAGAAAGGTTATAATGTAAGATTTTTCTGTTTTTCTCTAGTTTTATATATTTAAAATTAGTTGAAAAATTATTAGGAATTAGATCTAAATAAACAATTATTGTAAGGATTCAAATACGTAACAATCACTAGTAGAAATTTTGGGTTTTGCAACTGTCGTTTGTAACTAAAATTCAATTACATGCGACACATGCAACTGCAATTTTGCGTAGTTGCTTAAGACAAGTTGCACATGACATTCAATTGCATGTGACACTATGTATGCAAAATCTATATATTAGCATCCATGTTTATCCATACATACCAATCCAAATGTAGTTGCACGTTATGTGCAACTCTCCTTGCAACTACAATGCAACTAATCAAAATATGACACATGTTTAAAAATTGAACAACTAGCTTATGAACATGTGTCACTATTTAATTTTTTCAAAATAAAAAATTCATTGGATTAATTTCAATCATTAAAGATTTTGCCATTAGGATGATGACACATGGCACACCATGGAACATTCATTGACCATTTGACACATGTTCATTTTTAACACCAACTATATAGTGACACATGGCAATCAAGGCCCACCAATTTTTTAATTTTGAAATATCAATTAATGAAATCAAAGTCGTCTAATTTATGGCTATTAAAATGTTGACATGTAATGCCTAGGTAGGTAGGTAAGTATTAAACCTATTAGGTAGGTAGGTTTACTTAGGTATGTAAGTAGGTTAAAAAGTAGCTAGGTTTAAGCCATATAGGTAGGTTTAGAATAATCCGATTTTATTTTTAGGTTTAACCATTTTATAAAGGTCAAATTTTTTTTATTCACTTGTCCCCAATGGAATTTGGTATTTGGTTAGTACATAGCTTTTGCTTCTATTTATATATCAAGCGAAATAAAATTAGAAGCCAAAGGATATGGGAAAAAAAATCCATTGCAAATTTCATGAACCAACTTAGTTGCACATTAGATGCAACTAATGTATTAGAATACATTAGCCACGGGAAGGCTTTGTTGCTTTTAGTGTCCAAACAAAACTTGAAGCTCTCCTCTTCGCACATTTAAAACACTAAGAATCATCAAAAACAGATTAGAAATGAGAAAGTTATAGCCCCCCAAAGTAAAGGGGGTCAAGAACTCAAAAAAAAAAACCATTGAACACTACAAAGGTTGGTTCTTAAACAGTCAAAAAGTTTGTTTTATGTTGCTTTGTTTCAATGTGATTTGTAGAGCTTCAGGTGGTGCTTTTATAGCACTTTAAATCGTTTAAAATGAATAAAAAAAAAGAAAATTATGAGGTTTGAAAGTATGAGGGGTCCAAAGGAAAAAAAAAGAAAAGAAAAATGTTTTGTAACTTGGAAAGCTTATTTTGTTATTTTTCTTCTTGTTAATTTTTCATTATTCCTTGTCTTTTGCACTTCAAAGATGATTGTATGATATTTTTAATAATTATGATCACTTAATGAAAATATGATTTTAATATTATTATATAACTTAAACTAGTACTTAGTTGAAGATTTTTGTGTACTTGTAGGTTAATTAATGTAGCCTATTTACATTAATATTTTAACTTAAATAATAAAATTAAAATATATAATACCTATTGAGTATATATATATAAATATATACAATTTATTATCATTATAATTATAATAAACGTTAAATTAATAATTATGATTACTTATAATAAAATTTAATATTATCATGTTAATTGATTCTAAATAAGTTTTTTGTTTAATCAAATTTACATTTTCTGAAAAATATTCCAAATAAAATAAAATAAAAAACTTCTAGTTTCCAAATTTTTAAAAATATATATTCAACTAAATTTGACAAATATATTTATATATTTAAATATAATATAATTTATATTTAACTAAAATTTGAAAACTTGCAATCTATATTTAAATCATGGTTTAGTTTAACTTAATTTGATTTAACATAATATAATTTAACCATTATTAATTTTAGCCTAATTTATTTTAGCCATAATTAGTTTATTTTAGCTTAATTTAGCCATGGTTAGTTTAAGCTTAGTTAACCTTAGTATTAAGAGTACATAATACAATTATATATAACCTATGTAAATATATTAAGTATAGTAATTTAAATATGTATAAGTTTAGGCCATTATTTTTATGACACATGTCCATGTTGTACACATTTAGTTGCATGTTAGTTGCACACACAACCATATGGCCCAAAAATTATACAATATCAAATTTGTAGTTGCAAACATGACTAAGATAATTGCAAATGACAGCTAGTTACATAATGACTTGTTACAAATGACAACTAGTTGCATAATGACTGGTTGTAAGTGACAAGATTTTTAGTAGTGAATTTTTTTTCCAAAGAAGAATGGTAAAATAGTGACAAACATAAATCGCATGGTGACCCAAAGTCTACAAAAGTAACTAGATCAAATAACAATACAACAAAATGAAGAAGGATACGTAGTAGAAGAAGATCTACCGATTGTGAATGATGTAATGTAATTTTGCACTCCAAAAGTAGTACAATATACCATGTCAACAATACCCAAGACAAAAGAACAATCTATAGGGTATAGGATGTTGTCTATAACAGTAATGGAACCTCAAGAAACATTTACTTGTAGAGTAATGAAGCGACCCAATATTCGAGTGAGGCTATTGATGAGGGGAGAACCTCTAGACATTGAACCTAAAGGAGGGGGAAATGATGTAAAAATGGTTACCCTTGCATATAAACAAAGAAGGGTATAAAGAAGAACCCTATACAAAGACTTGGTAACTTGTACAAATCCAAGGAAATATTGTGTGTTAATGAAAAAGTGCAATAAGGGTTAAAAATAAGATCCATAAACAAAAGTTCTACTTGGCAATCTACTTGACAATATTCCCATGAAGAGTGGGATGAAGACTTAGTTAACAATGAAGTTGAACATGTAATACCATAATATGTTGAAATGCATTATAAATAAAGGATATGGAAAAGTAGGCTTTTGTAACAAAAGTAGTTTATCAAATAAGGTTGGAGAATAAAGCTAAGCACAACACTCCACCAATAACGATGATCCATACAAAAATGAAGACCGCAACCATAACTAATGTCCTGCAAAGCAATGAGTCCATAATTAGGCAAAGTTGGCACAACATGTGAATACCTAGAGAACGAGTATGGAGTAGATTTGGTCAAAACATAGATCAAGAACCAAGACCAATGACTATCGTTGTAGTTTCTACAGATAAGAGGGCCATGCTTTCATGGATTGTCTTTTTATTGAGAAAGATGTACATGATGTGATGATCAATCATTTCTACACCATAATGGAATCTGAGTGGAACCTAAAGGATGAAACATAATCCGATGATCATTTCATAGAAAGTTGCAAAAACAAAACAACCATTGAACTATAGAGAAGTAGATCAACTTACCAAAAGATGTGAAATACACATGATTCCTTTTGATGAAAATATTTCGAACTTTCAAACAACTTCATTCTGCTTCAGAAAGAATTAGGATGATTGTAATTCATCTTGCTTTGAGTGGTGCAAGACTTTCAACTTTTAGAAATACTAAATTTGCATTTAGAGTAAGGAACAAAGGGGTATTAAACATTGTAATTAAATGGTATAGTTGTATATCATTTCATGGTGGAGTGGTTGATACAATCCCATAATTTCTTGCAAGAATTAGTCACAAGATGCATGGCTTAACTAAAATAATTCCATACTAAAACAAGTTTGTGTTTGTTACTAAAATAATATATCCAATATTTATAAAGAACCAAAATCTTTTTGTGGTACCAATTGAAAATGCTCCTATGCACAATTTGGTCTATTCAGAACCTATTATGATTGCACAAGGAAATCATTCCCATGGTCCTAGAGCAATACTTATTAGTTTTGGTTTAAAACAATTTGTTGTAGCTAAGCCTGATGTATAGACACATGTAAGCATAATTGTAGGAATATTATCACAAAATATAATTGCTACTAAATTAGTACCACCATATCCAAGAAACAATCCTCTAGAACTACTAAAAGGTATTCAAATAACATTTGTGCAACCAATAATAATGAATTTTAGGCCTTTCACACAAGAAAACATCTTGTCTTTTTCCATTACCCAAATTCATTGGGTTTGTAATGAAATAGGATAAAATTGATTAATATGTAACTTGTATGGTTTTGGTCAAAAAGGATTAGTTGATTAAGAAAATTTTAATGAAATATGTTTTAGTCATTTTGGATAGTCACATGTTGCACTAACCATTTTTAATTTTAAAATTATGAAATGGATATTTGAGGTCCCAAGGTAATATGATGTAGAATAATGCACCACATCATCATACAAAAAAAATCATTTTTTTCTTTTCTTTTTCTGGATCATAGAATTGTGGATTGCATTTTTGTCATGGTATCTTATGACAAAATTACATGCCATGAAAAAAATTTACAGTTTTTTTCCCCAATTTTGTGAACAAAAATGTTGTCATGTAATTCGCCATGATGTACATGTTTGTTAACTACATTTGTACAAGGTATGTCAATGCACACATCCATCAAAGATTGAACCCACAATCTTATGCAAGCACACCGAAGCTTTAACCACCAAACCACTTCAAAACTTTATTAACAAAGATGAAAAAGTTGAAGTTTATTGTGTTTAACATGAAATTGTTTAAGAAATTCGAACTTTAAAATACATTTTCCTTTTCAAAATTTATTCAAATGCACACAAATGAAAACACGATCTTTAAGCTTATTCAATAATATATTTTAAAAATAATTATAATTTTTAAAATTTAAATTTAAAAAACTTGAAATTGCATGTCATGAATAAATCTACAAATTTTTTTTGTTTAAATTGACCTAAAATCTTTGCAAATTTAAATTCAATTAAAAAATGCATTGATTAAATCTTTTGCAATTTTATTTTCATTCCATAAAATATGTCCAATTTTTATAAAATTGAAAATTTTAATTTTCTCCAATATGATAATGCAAAAATTATTTATTTATTTTTGCAATGTTGCTAAAATGGTAATCATCCATAAGAAAATTTCCACATTTGGTTATAGACAAGTAATGTAATCGGAAACTTATTTTAAAATTTCAATATTATGGTTACTTACTATATTTTATTGTAAAAATTTGACAAAAAACTCTCTTTCAAAAAATCCTTTCTTAATGTTGTTGCCCCCTTAAATTGGCACAAATTAACTAAAAGAAAATAAAATTAAATAGTCAATATAACCATTTAATTATGAAAACCATATTTATTTAGCGAGATGAATCATACATTAATACAAATGATTAATTACATAATTATTTTTAAAATTCACAACATATTATTATTATTATTAATCATACAAGAATATATTAACATTTTTTAATTAAAAAATTTTAATTTGTTGAAATTTTGGATTTAAATAGTTGGATTACTCCCCCCTCGCCCCCCACCCTTCCACAACCAACATGTTTTTAGTTTTGAAGTTTCCTAACTTGGTAATTGTTGTTGGGAAAAAAATGGAAAACATAATGCAAATTCAAAAAAAAATGTAAACAACAAAAAAATTGCCAAAAATTGAGATAAAAAATTTCAAAGAAAAAAGGTTACTCCTAATGAATAAAATTTTTAAATTAATTTTTAATAATTCCAACATTAAACACATAAAAATTTCCAAAATAAATTTTATTTGAAAAAATTAAAAACAAATCTTTGAGACCATTATAAACCTTACCCATTTTTTTTGAAAATTTAAAATAAATATTAATGATGTAATTGAGTGTTTTTTTTTGTGGTGAATTTCCACCATTTTGCAAACATAAGAAGGGCCATCAACAAAAAAATTTAAATTTTAAAAATGATATAAATCTACACTGGGTTCTAGGACTTGTAGCCAAAATATAAAAATATTTTAATAAATTTGTACCTCCATATATGGCTTATAATCAAAACATGGCTAAATTTTCTTATGGTTGATTTTGAAGAAGATTAAAAATTTGAAAAAACAAAAAGATTAAAAAAAATCATTTACGTCATTATTATTATTACTATTTAGAATTCATTCTATTTTTTAATGAATTTTAAAAATTCATCTCTAAATATTTAAACAAAAACCTATTACAAAACAAGGTTGAACTTTTTTTTGATAAGTGGTTTTAAATTAGAGATAATAATTATAAAATATTGATAATTTTTCATAATATTATTATTATTAATAATTTTAAAATTAAAATTTTGACCATTGGTTTTAACATGGATTTTTTTTCATAAACTAAAAGAAAACACTGGGGGAAAAATTAGGGATTATTTTTGGGTTTTTTTGGGTGTAGGATCATAAACATTCATAATAATAAACATATCCTTAATGCCTAAAACAAATTAAGGGAAAAACATGCATTCTAATTTAGATAAATATACAAGAATTTAATATATGAAAAATTATAATTTAGAGGTATACATGCATCCTAGACTTTGCATGCATGAACATTTTCACCTAATCAATAACCCATTCAAATATAAATGTGAGGCATTAAATTATTATGAGTGTTTCAATATATAGTAGTAAATATAATATGCAATGTTTGAATAATGGTTTCAATAAGTTTAAAGTGAATGATTCAACTCATGTAAAGGTGATTATAATTCAAGAAATGAGAAAAAATTCATTAAACCATTCAAGTATAATTGCAAAATATTTTAGTTACATGTGTTTTGGTATTTTATAATAAGTGCAAGATGCAATTTTTGACTAATGGTTTTAACATATTAAAAGTGAGTGGTTCAACTTAGATAATTGAAGATATGTGAAAAAATCATTAATTCGTTTCAATATAAATGTGAGGTTTTAAATTATTACATGTGTTTTAATAAATTATGGTAAATGTAAAATGCAATTCTTAAATAACAATTTCAACATGTTAAAAGTTGATGGTTCAACTCATGTACCATGTTGATAATTGAAGAAATGTCAAAAAATCACTAACCTATTATAATGCATTATGTAAATGAAGTTAAAGGCTACCTCAATTTCCACATCAATAATTTGAAATTATTAAAAAATTAAATTAGGACCAAATTATACTCATAAATGAGCAATATAGTGAACATAACAATTATAAACAATATTGACCATTAATTAATGCAACAAACCATTTGCAAACTTAAAATGGCCAAATGTAATTGAAATGTAATCAAATCGTGCAATAGATGCAATGTGTGGGGGTGAAAAATGACAAGATTTCTTCTTGTGTCAAGAGACCTCTAAATTATCTTTGAATATAAAAAAGACTTTGATCTGGATGCTCATGTACAAATATTCAAAACCATTATCAAAGCTAATAGTGAAATGATAGATGAGGAAATAGCCAACTTGTTTAATTTTATGTTGAAAGACAATGTTTCAAACTAGTGTAACAATTATTTGTGAGATCATTTAAATTATAAATTTGTAAATCTAGAACAAGTTTTTTGTAAACAATACTAGATTATGCAAAATGATGAACATGTCTATTTGCAATTGAAGAATTTGAAGTAGGAGTCAAAAGAACAAATAGAGGTGTATTATGAAAGACTATTAAAACTGGCCAATAGTTTGCACGCACCTACTACCACTACTACAAATCATGACAATTTAGAAGGTCCAACTTGACCAAAGTGTCTGTTTTGACCATAAGTGCTGTCCATCTTAATTAATGGGTTGGGGCATGAAAGACACGTGTTATTTTTATTAGTTTGTTTGATTTTAAAGTGACAATTTTGACTAGGTATCAATTAAACATTTAATCAAAAGGGACAAACAATAAAAAATTAGGTCCATCAAAATGACCATGCTTTAGTCAAATTGAACATATTGATTTGACATCAGTTAGATATATGTAGGCTTAGGTCAAAACTACCTAACATACCTAATCAAGTAACCTATTATAACTAGCCTAATAACATATTAATTAAGCTTAAGTTATTTATCTAACATAATTAGTAATCTATTAATAAAACTTAGGTACCTACTATGTACCTATGTAACTTAAATGGTTAAGCTAGGCAACCATGTTAAACCTAACAAGGTACATAATTACTTAAAGGCCTAGCTTTAGGCTAATTAGGTAGGTGAAATATGCCTACCCTATCAACCTATCTACCTACTTACTTACTAACTCACCTTACCTTACTTACTTAAAAGATACCTATTTATTTTACTTACATAGCTACCTTATCAACTAACCAACCTCCCTACCTACCTACCCACCTATACCTACTTATTTACCCTACCTACTTACTTACCAACTTATACCTACCTAACTACCTACTATATTTACTAGGTATCTATAATTACATTTAGGTTTACTAGTTAACTACTAGCTATTACCTTGGTAACTAGGTAGGTTTATTAACTAGGTAACATATATTACCTAGCTACTATTTAGTTCCCAGCTACTACATGCTCATTATACTACCGAATACTTATTAGTTCCTATTCAATAGTACTTGCTTACTAAGTTTACATGTACACACGACTATGAATCTTGAAGGAAAAATATAAGTTGAATTTGCAAGCACAATTCAATTTAAATTTTTTTTTCAAAAACCATTTAAAATTTTATATATTATTTTTCACATCAATGAATAGTTCTTTGAAAGATCTTGAAAAAAAATATTCATTTGTTTGATTTGAGTAAGACATGGTGAAAAAAATGCATTTCAAAGTTTGGATGTGTGAAAAGATTTGAAATGGAACATGTTAATAACAAAATTTTACAAGGTTTATCACAACATAAAGGTGTGGTGAGTTGGTTAAAGAAATGGTGTGAGTACATGTGGCCAAAAAGGTTAAAGGTTCAACTCCCATTCCTTACATGCTTAGGGGAATGTGTGAAGATGGTGTACAACCCTAAGCGATGGAATGTATGACTTCCCACCACGACCTAGGTGGGTAATTGGCATCTATTGATGTACCTATTTTATGATCCACCTACAAGTACCTACATTTAATTTTTAAAATTAAGAAATTGACCAAAAAATTCATTGCCCAAATTTTTTGTTATTTGATTTGACCAATCAATAGCCCACCACTTAGCTAATAAAAAAGACCACCAATCAAATCAATCATGTCAAACATGGCTTGAACAACATGACTAAATGGCATTTTCGATTGGTTTCCAAAAATAATATTCTTTGGTCAAAATGTCCAATGAAAAGAGTCATGATTTATAGAAGTTAACTGACAATTTTTAGACAACCATATTTTGATCCAAACTACAATCCTACTTGTGCATTGTTATGACAAAAATGAAGCAAGAAACTTTACAATAACACAAGGAATTTGTGCTGATGTGTGAAGAAGGTATTTTAGTATTAAAAACATAGAGTACATTATGAGTATTGTCAACTTCAAGGGTGAAAGCACACTAAAGTGGAATATTTTTCCAGCATATGTGGATTTATACTAGTGTTAAAATAAAAATATATTTTACATTGTAATAGAATATATTATATTGCACAAGTCGTATAACAAGGCTAAACAATTTTATTTTTACTTTTAAACTTTATCAATTATAAATAATTGTATCAAAAATTTACATTTAAAAAATGAGAAGTTGAATTATTAATTTAAATGAATAAAAAACTTTACAAAAAAATCCATATTTCATTGTATATCTCAATTTATGGTTTTCAAATCTTTCAAAATTGTATTCCTTTGTATCAATGGCATCACACTATTTTCTATGTCAAAAGAAATGGTTCAACTAAACATTTTAGTAATATAATGATTCCATAATTATATGATATGTATTGTGATGTAGGGTTTTTGGCACTTTAAAAGTCCAATGTGTTATGGTAACTCAAATCTATTCATGAAATTCATACAATGTGATCATATCACATGTAATAATATTTTTTTGGGTCCTTTTTACATATTATTCATTTATATTTTGTTCTGTGGCTCATGATTAATAATCCAACAAGTTGTGACAAGATTATGTATTCCACCTTAGTGTGCTTTCACCCTCAAAAATAGGGATTATAGCTATGGGAAACCAAATAGTTACCATGTCAAACATGTGTTATACAAATTGTCATCACACAATCCATAATGTTGAAATGTGTAAAAGTGAAAAGAAGAATGAACCTACTATAGTTGCTATTGAAACCACTACATAAATTGGTAAGTTCCCCCAAGACCATTAAACTATCCTTATCATATTTGTGGGATAGTGGGACACAAATTGATGAATTGTCCAAGGTTTGGCAAAATGTAGAACATCTTAAAAAACAAGGGAGGTAAAATTATAGAAACCAAACCAATAGCTGAGGTAAAAGTCACTACTATCTCAATTAACATGGGTGACATTCATGTGACCACTCAAAGTAAGGCAAATGAAGAACATGTGTTCAAGGATCAAGAACTAAGGAAAAACAAATCTATAATTGATTGGGAAATAAATAAAAAGTTGAAGAAGATTATGGTGAAAACCATACAACAAATGTAGATAGCTAGTCCACCACCTAATTTACCTGCCACTAATAGTAGGAGAATGGATTATCAATTGGATCAAAATGCTAAGTTTAGTAGGACTTGTGAGCATCCAAAATTCAAAAAGTACCTTCTATTTCTCCAAGTAAACTCATACATGTTTAGGAGATATTCCAAGATATCAATAAACAAATGTTGGAAACCAATTATACACTAAACCTTGGACAATTACTCAAAATAACACTAGATTTGAAAAAGTATTTATGGTAAAAATTCAAAATAGATAAACTACAAATCAATAGTAAGCCTATGAATGACAAAACAATCCTATTTATAGTTCCTAACATAAACATAACATCAGCTGCTTTTGACAACCATATGGTTGTTATTCAAGTACAAATGGGAATAAATGCAATTGATGATGTGCTTTTGGGTAGTTACAGAATAGATAATCCATTTTTTGGTGTCACAGGGGTAGTTTTTATGGGGGTACCTTTAAGTTTGGTATAATATGTGTTGAGGTTGATTGAAAATTTTAAAAGGGATTCATTTAATTAAACTATAATAGTTGAAAATTTTAAAAATTGAAGATAAAATGTCATCATTTCATTGTAAAGTGGACTTTTCAAGTGACAAAAGATGTGATGATCATAGTCCATAAAAAGTGTTATGCATTTTTATTACATATTAAACATGTTTTAATTGTTGATTTTTTTTCCTAATATGATTGTGAGGCTATTATAATACTAAAATAAGGGTTTTAATCAAATTTAATATTTTAGTTTATTAGGATTTTGTAAGATTACTAATAGTTAGAAAGTCCATAACTTGAAATGAAAATTTTGATAAATGTTTTTTTATAAAAAATGACATTACTTGTAACATAACATTTGCCAATTATAAAATTTCAAAAAATCCATGTTTTCATTTCTAACTTTTTCCCTAGTTGATCAAATTGGAGCACATGTCACAATTTGAAAACTTGTAAGTTTGGGGTTTAGGTATTCTTCTTGCCTCTTACCTTCAAATGGAGTAAATTTCATTCCCAAAACATCAAATATTTGCATTAAATTTTTTGAAAAAAAAAACTATAGACTGTAAAATCTACCACTTTTGGTCCACCTTAGTGTGTAATCCCCCTTTTGGATGGAGGGTCAAGGGTAAATATCATCATTGAACAATTGAGAGGTAGGTTATGATTACTTAAACCTAAGCTTACACCATACAATTGTGAATGGCAGATTAGACAACAACAAAACCATAAGGATTGATAAAGGACCTAAAGATGTATGTGCATGACATACCATACATGGCCACATTATAATCATGCAAATACTATTGTAGATTCAAATTATTCCATGTTGCTTAGTAGACCATGGCTCAAGGATATTAAAATGGCACATGTTTAGGAAATAATGTGGTCACAATATAAGGAAAATCTACCGTTAGAACTATAACAATGACCAAACATTTGGGTACCAACCTGAAAAGACCAAAAGTTTTATTATGATTTGATTATTAGAATGGCATCATAGATGAAGAAGAAGACCTAATGTTTATAAGTGAACCTAAGTTGTTTTCTATTGGTATAATCAATGTAACTTTAAATATTCTGGATGTAATTATAGTTAACATAATACAAATTCGAGGAATTATAGATATCCTAGATTCTGCTATAAAACCTATTTTAATTCATAATGGTAGAGTAAATTATTTTTTGATAGAGAACCTGAGATTAATCTAGAAGACAAGACGTATCCTAAGACTTACTATCATCACAAACTAGGTCAAGTACAAATTGATGAGACCCCAACAAAGGTCAAAGTATAATAATTATAGATTGCAAGATGGTTTTTAACCAAAGAACAATAATTATTGAAGATCAACATGGGAACAGAAGACAATCCATAAACAATTAAATTAAATGCTCAACTAGTTAAAGAAAACATGAATTCTTTAAAAAATATGGTGATAAAGTACAAGGATGTGTTTGCATGGACCTTGAAAGACCTGAAAAGCATACTTCCAGAATTAGTGTAGCACTACATTGAGCTGGACACATAAATTCCATTCGCACACCAGGCTAGTTATAGAATGAATCCAAACTATGTTGTAATTGTTGAGTAGGACATAGATAAACTATTAATAGTTGGATTCATATAACATGTAGAAAAAACCACCTAGTTATCACCAATAGTGGTAGTACCCAAAAAAAATAGAAAGTTCAAAATTTATGTAGATTTCAAAAAACTGAATGATGTTACGAAAAAAGATTCATGTACCCATTACATTTTATAGATGTTGTTAAAAGTAGAAAATTGTCCTATGTTGGTGAAACACCATGGGCTTTAAGAGACGATAGTACCATCATTGGATGGTAGTTATTGTTAGATAATAAAATAATCATATGAAAATTATAAAATGAAAGTGATTTTTGATAGTAGTACCATCAATATAGTGAACTACCTTCATGGGGAAAAATAATTAGAAATTAATTCTAACAGGAATTCTCATAAAAGTAATATTAGTTATTAAAACTAGCATCCTAGTCTAGTTTATGAAGGGCATGCATCTTAGTACAACTATTTTGTTTTTAGTGATAAATATCCTACATACCATCTTTTATTTACTAAGGGATGAAACCATCTAGGTTAATTAGTCTAAGTGGATAAGGGATGGATGGATTTATCTTAACTAAAATGTGTGGAAGGGATTAGGATAAGGATATTTAAAAAGATAAGAAAAATTAGGAGGATAAGTACTCAACCCTTGTGTGGTGAATATCCTTCTTCCTTATTTATCTTTTGAAAGGAGTGAAAGATTTCATTAGATGATTAGATTCATTAGTTTTCATTAGTCATTAGCATTAGGAGGATGCTTGCGTGAGAGGGAAGAAAAGAACATGGAAGAAAATTGTATTTGTCTTTATGTAATGGAGAATGGTTGAAGCTTGTATGGATTCAAGTGTATTTTCCTATATTAATGTTTTCTTCTTCTACCTTAAGCTCTAAGGAAGACGGGAGAATAGTTTAACTTTAGTTTATATAGAAGTTTGTTACTCTTATGTATTAGTTTTTCTTTTCTTCTATAAAATTAGAATATTATTTAGTCTTTGTTCTATTTTTGGGGTAGGAAATGCACTCTACCACAAGACGGTGGTTGCCATTTAAGGGTAGTAGCAAGGAGGTAGTTATGTAGCTGTTACAAATGATAGGTAGCATCTAGAGAAGGTTTATAGATGGTGGGCAATAATTACATGAGGTTTGAAGGTGTCATGGTTATTCTTTCAAGTTTGCAAATGATGATACTTGCAACATGACAATAGTTACTACTAGACAATAGGTGCTCCAAGATGGTAGGCAAATGTAAAACATGCCTTACCTTCATGTGTTTTCATTTTGTGTCTTTTTTAAAAAAAAATTCGATAACCTTTTCATTAATAGTTTTAAGGTTGCCATATTTCGCAATTTTATAGAGGTTTTGAACATAGTTGTAGGGCATGATCCTATTCATTTTTAAATGGATATTTTTGGATATCATTAAATATCTATAGCACCAAAAGACAAATACAAAACAACTTTTGTAACAAATTGGGGAGCTTTTACTTGGGTAGTGATGCCTTTTGGAGTGAAAAATGGACCTCCTACCTACTAGAAGGTAGTAAGTAGAACCTTCAACAATTATCTAGATAATTTTATGAAGATTTTCTTAAATGATTTGACAATTTATAATGACATGGATACGCATGTGGATAAGTTTAGACTATGTTTTCAAAAATGCAAAGAATTTGGGGTAAGTATGAACCTAGATAAGTGTGCCTTTATGGTATTTTCAAAGATGGTACTAGGGTTTATAGTTTCAAAAGAAGGTAAACTACCAAATCCTAAAAAAATCCAAGCCATAGTTCAAATGCATATACCCATAAATCCATAATAGATTTAAGTATTCAACATAATGGCTCAGTTTTATAAATGTTTCATCAATAATTTTACATTCATAATGGCCCTAATTATTAAATTTATGAAGAAAACATAATAGTTATTATGGACTTCAAAATATCAAAGAGCTTAGGAATTGATGAAGCAAAAGTATATAGAAAACCCTATTTTTATATCTCCAAATTGTAATGTAGAGTTTCACATTCATATAGATGTGTCACTATTATTCGTAGGTGTTCTGCTAGCATAGAACCTAACAGGGAAACATGATCAGCCTATTGTTTACGCATCTAGGTTCGTGAATAGTGCAAAGAGAAACTATAGTACCATAGAAGGTGAAGCTTTAGTAATGGTATTTGCACATCACAAGTTTAGACATTACCTTCTTGGTAATGATTTTGTGTTTTATGTTAATCATATGGCTTTGGTCTATCTAGTGAATAAATCATAAGTCTTAAGTCATATTGCTAGATGGCTACTTTTGTTTCTAGAATATGAATTCACTATAATATACAAACCATGACATACACATGTAGTGGCATATGTGTTATCTAGGCTCCTAGATACTATAGAATCAATAGGGGTACCTAATTAAACCACAAATGCAACATTGTTTCAATTATAACCAATATGGTTGGAAGAGGTCAAGGATTATTTGTAGAAATGACAGATGCCTAGAATTTTGACAACAGTTAAAAGTAGAGGTTGGCACGACGAACAAAACCTTTGACAATAGGGAATATTGTATTGCATGGGCCAAGATAACATATTTTGATGTTGTATAACCATAGAGGAAGCATAGAAGAACTCCATGAAGGTTTTGGTGGTGGCCATTTCACAACATATATCATTGCCAAAAAGATCTTTGATGTAATGTATAATTGGTGGCCCACATTGTTCCATGATGTTATAGAATACTGTAAATCTTATGATGCTTGCCAATGAGTTGGAGGTTTAAAAACACATAATCTAGCTAAGTTGGTCATTATTTTATTAAAAGAACCATTTATGAAATGGGCTTTTGATTTTGTTGGACCGATCAAACCTATAGGATGGTTCATAAATAAAAAATATATTTTTGTAGCCATAGATTATGCTACCAAAAGGTAGAAGCCAAGGCATTTAAGACAAACATTGTTGTTGTTATAAAAAAATTTCAATATGACACTATGAGAAATTGTGTCCATCAAAACCACATTACCCTACAACTAAAACTCAAAAAAACTCATATACAACTATTGTGCAACTATCCCCCTAGAAATATGGTGTATTAATAAATAAATTTCCACGTAAAAAAGTCAATTAGTTGTATTATAGTTGCAAATGAGTTGAAAATGGGTCTTCTATACGATAATTTATACACATCATACATGCATATGTAGTCAACCATGTTTGATTTTTTTAGTAGTTGCATTATAAGTACATGTGCCAACTACTTTAGAATTGTTGCAAATGTACCATTAAAACAACAATTATGTTGCAACTAAGTAAAATGTACATACATGCAATCATGCCACATGTCCACATTTCCACCCACCCATTATGCAATACATTTGGAATTAGTTTTTGACTATGATCCCCATTGATACAAATAGTATAACCACTAGTGCACCACTATTAAAGTACTATTATTCAACTATGTTATGACTATAATACAACTACTTATAACTCAATAAAGATACATATTCATTAGTTATTTACATCTTCATTATATGTGTTTCATTTTGAGTGGTTTAAAATGTTATGGGAATGTTACTTCAAGCTTTAGAAATCATTTTTGAAATGTAATGGAAAACGATTAATGAGAAAATAACAAGAAGAGAAATAAGCTTTCCAACTTACAAAACATTTTTTTTTCCTTTTTTTTTTCTCTTTAGACCCCTCCTACTTTTAAACTTCACAACTTTTTTATTTGTTATGCATTTTAAATGATTTAAAGTGTTATAAGAAGGCCACATGAAGTTTTACAAATCATCTTTGAACTTTAATAGCAATAGAATTGTTTTAGGTGTTTGGGAACTATCCTTTATAGCATGCGGTGGTTTATTTTTTTGAGTTTTTGACCCTTTTTTCTTTGGTGGGCCATAACTTTTTCAATTATACTTTGCTTTTGACAATTTTTAGTGCTTTAAAAGTGCCAATCGGAGGGGTTCAAGTTTTGTTTGGACACCATGAACAATGGAACCTTCCCTTTGGATCTGGCTTGCCCCGAACGCTTAAATGTTATAGTTGCAATTCAATTATAACTTAATTTGCAACTAAGGAACAATTAAAAGATTTGACCCATATGCTTTATCTTCGAATCCCATGTTATAAACTATATAAAGAAGACTTGTTCTTTCATATTTTAACATTAAAATACAAGTGTCATTTTGGGATGAACTCAAAAAAGCTTACCTTAAAGGCAAAACATAAAATTTAAAAAAAAAATTCATGCTTATTTTTCTATATTTTTACCTACCTAACTTTTAGAATAAATATTTATATTTACTATTTATTTCATAATATAATCAATATGCCATGTGGAATTTTTTTAATGTGCCATGTGTCACAATTTTAGACCATCATTAACAATCATAATGAATGATGGGGATCAATATTTCAAAAAGAAAATAATTTTTATGTTTAAAAATCTTAATAGTGCCATGTGTTAGATTTTAATATGTGGATGACAATTAATGACATCATGGGTGCAATTATAATGGAATTGCATAGTAGTTGAAAATGAGTTGTTTTGATAGAATTACAATTGAGTTACAATGAATTGCATTGTATATATAGTGAGTTGCAAGTGCCCTTTACAACAAAAAAATTGAGTTGCAAGGCTAGTTGTAAAACACCACTTTTTTTCATAGTGTGAATATATTCTCATAAGGTTTGACTATCCAATTGACCCTAGTAATAGATCAAGGAGTTCATTTTATTGATGATGTTATCAAGTATTTGACTAATCATTTTCTACTCAATCATGTTAGTTCTACCACCTATTATCCACAAGGCAATGGGTAAGCATAGTCAATTAACAAGTTCATTGTTAATTGCATTACAAAATTAGTCAATGGGAACAAGGTTAATTGGGATGAACATTTACCTACAATATTTTTCTCATACAAAATTGTTTACAAGGTAGTTAAAAAAATACTCCATTTGGTGTATGGATTGCATCCTTTAATGCCCATAAAATACATTTTTCTGGCATTTACCAAGGACCATAGAGATGCAAATCCTATTAGGGTACTCACAAGCAAATTAACATAGTTGGAAAAACTGTAGAATGACAAATTGCAAGCACAAGAAACTGTTGGGAATTAGCAGTGGAACTATGAAGTCCATAGAGGTATCCAAAGAAGATATTCAAATTTGGAGATCATTTACCTTGGTTTCCAAAAGGATAGAAAACACATCTTGGAAAATTTACTAGGAAGTGGTTTGGTTCGTACTGAATACAATTATGTTTACCCAACAACACTATGCTTTTAGTCATTTTGGATAAGTTTGATCCAAACCCTATGGTTGTTAATGTTCACAACAAGTTGAAACTTTACCAATTTTTGGATGACAAAGCATAGACTACAAATTGTTTTGAATTAGTATACTAGGAAGTATACAAAGATGTGGATGCAAATAACAAAGATGAAGACCATGAAAACTTAGGCATGGTAAAGCATGTCAGCTGGAAACATTTGCTGATTTTTTGGACAACATCTATAAAACATACCTAAATATGTTGAATTCATGATTACATGCGAGAAAGAAGAAGCAAGAGGAAATCTTGTTCGTGAAAGAGAAATGGAGTTACAACATCATGAAGCACTTGTTATAACAAGCCAATAAATAAATAAATAATTAATTTTGCTTCTAGAATTGTAAACCCGACATTGTTCCAAGTCCGTTTTCCATCCTATTCTTCAAATTATAGGCTAGGGAGGCGGATTATAGCATGTCTATGTACTTAAATGCAAACACAAATTGAAGTTGAGAAGTGATTATGTTTTTTACAAAAATGGGGAATTTCAAGTTTTTGAAATGTGTTGAAGAATGTGGTGTTGATGAATTTTGAAGATGAGGACGATTTCCATTTTTTTCAAGAATTGAAATAAAAATGGCTTCACCACCACCTTCATCTGCAATTCCTTTTGGGCTACATTTTGTACCAGGTTCTTCAACCCTAACTATTTTGATTAAGATAATATAACAAAACAAATTACAATGTTTCATTAACATTGATCTATTCTTTCACCAAAGCCTGAAAGATTGATCTTTAGACCCATAAAACATGTTTATATTTAGGAGTTGGAGAGAATTATTACATGAGTGAAAATGGGAGAAGACAAAAAAACATGGGTGTCAAAAGTTGAGTTGGTAGGTTTGTTTGAAATTGAGTGGAGAGTACCATGCCATTTATATGTTGGTAGAGTTTTTCAATACCTTTCAGATCAAGGGACAAATTATTTATACAAGATTAGGTGAAAAATTGTAACTGTAGACAAACATTTGATCATAGATGTGTTCAAAATCTCCGACATTAGTTGGAAAGAACAAAAGCAAATGGATAAGTAGACTATAGAAGCTATGTTTCAACGCATTGCTTTGTTAGGAATTTATGTTAATGCAAAACAATGGAATGTCGGTAAGATAAAAACCTTTATGACATTATTTTTCCTGCATTGGTTCAAATAATATATCACAGAAGCAAATTGTGGTACTTTAATAACAAAATCGCTATATCCATCATGATGGCTATCAAAGTATGTACATTGGGCAGATATAATGTTTAAATTATGTAGAAACCAACATTATATTTGTATAATTCTTTCTACAAAATTGGTTAAATGGACAACATCTTAGACAAAAATGCTAAGAAGTATAATCAAGGCTAATCCTAAACGCCCTCTTGCATCATCTAGTAGAACCCCAAGATAAAAAACTATAATTGGAGAGGAAGGGACAAGACATGGGGCAACAAAGTATGGTGGACTTTAAAGATGAAGAAGAGGAGGAAAAACCTTTGCAGATAAATAGGAGAATGCAAATGAGACGAACAATTTCAATCTCAAAGGTATTGGCATTGCATGTTATTTCAAAAAAACACCTTGAGGAAGGAGTACAAATACCTGCATCATTTGCAATTCTTCGCCAAACAAAACAAATGGCTAAATAGGAACCACAAGTTGAACATCTTCATGAACAACAAGTTCCATAGCTTGAAATCCTAGCACAACCATAGTAGAAGCAAAAATAGAAGTTTGTGTCTCCAAAACCATAAATGATTGGATGGTCTCCACCACGTTTGCCATCTCCACACCAATAAGCACAAGTGCAAACTACAACATCTCAAATTCTACAATAGGTTGATAGGCCATCATCCTTAACAAGATTGTATGATTTAGGAGAGTTAGGTTTGGAACCTATAAGAATGTAGGGCCATTTGTAGAAACATCTAGGGGGGATACTCCAATGTTTTAAGTCATTAGGCATACATGTGGATCTTTGAGTCAGGAAGAAGAAGGGGTCAATATTCAATGATGGATGAATTAAATCATATTAAGCTTCGAGCTTAAAAATCTTGGATCATCACATCTTTGCTTCTAAAATACAAAGTAGTTTTGTAAAGCCCTAGTTGGTGCACCCATCAAGTTTTAAATCATTCAAAACAAACTAAAAATGAAGAAGATATAGGGTTGGAACTAGAGAGAGGTCTTGAATTGTTTTTTCAAAATTTTTGAAGTACATTATCATTCATCCTTTTCATGTATTTTTTGTGTTGCTTTTAAACTTCTGACACTGAAAGAACATTTGTGGCCTTTTAGTTTGCTCATCCAATGACACAAAAATTGTTCAATTTGGTTAAGGAATGAAGAAAATATTGAAAAATGTTTGGTGATAGGTACATGTTTGTTGATGGGCAATTTTACTTCACTTCCTTGAGAATGGGATTTTAGTTCTTGCATAGAATCAACTTGATTCTCCAAAAAAAATTTAAGAAAAATGTAATTAATTTTCAATAACCCAATTCTCAATTGGTGAGAGCCATCAATTTGGGTTTTAAACTAGTTATCACCAAATGTGATACCATTTGGTTTTTATTGTGAGAACTGGTTTGAGATTGATCTAAGAATTGGGGTCTTGGTGAGAACCACCCAACATTGGTCCAAATCATACATGTAACATGCCTCTATGCCATTAGTCTAGTCAAGGTAGATATGTAAGGTAACTAGCCAAGAAGCATGTTGGGCAACACTGAGAAGCAAGCCCAGGATTCTGGGAAGCACATCGCAAAAGGAAGTTATATTTGTGTGTGCAATCCATTTACACCTTGTACGTCATGGGGTGCTGGCATACCCAATAAGCAAAACAAAGCTGATAAAGTCTTGTTCATCAAGTGTGGTGATATTACAAGCTGGGGGTTCTTTCGCAACAACAGATCATCAATTTTTTTGAGTGAAAACTAACAATTGATCAAATGAGTTGCATCAATAAACCCCCAAATTTGGATGCTCAGATTCGGAACATCTGCCAGGTCGACGTTTCATCCTGATGTCCTTGGGACGTCCTATGGGGATGTGAGGTTGCCAACCCTGAGACAGAACCGAACCTACTGTAATGGAAAATTGAGGGAGCGACGTGTTGGGCCCCCTGAACAATCCACTACACCGCCTAAAATATCAGGGTTAGTTACGAAACAGATCAGGAATTTTGCAGAAGCAAGTGTGCTGGCCATGAGAATCACAAGCCAGGTGTGGGGATTGCGGTCTAGGCCTGCGCTGGAACCGGGATGTAAGTGAGTAGTAAGTACGTGTGGACCCGAGGCAAGGAAATACTTACAAGAGCCGGCTGGCGGTCTCTGCGGGTGTCAGCGAGGGTGCAACCTCAGCGGGGAACTGAGTTGGACAGCAACAAAGCCGGCTGTGATAGCTTGTTTCTCGACTTTCTCTCTTGCAGTCCTGCCACTAGTTCAGGACTAGTTGCCCTGCTGCGTTAAAACTGTATCCGACCGCACCCCGCGTGTGTACCTTCAATAACATTCGAAACACGCCGCCTCATAAACCACGTGGGGTGGAATGAAGAAGGGCAATCCCATTAGCTTTTGACTGCAATTCCCTTCTCACTTTGCATATGTTGGAACTTTCTTCTCTTGACTCTTGACTCTTGCCTCTATCATTAACAGATAGGTAGGTTTGAGGTCCCTAGTCCCTACTTACTGTGGCCAGAATGAACCAGCACCCACCAACTGGCACACCAAGCAAGATAGATGATATGCGAACATGAAACACTTTTTCATTGTGTTCATGTCCTGTAATCAATCACAGCGGTTAACTGTGTATCAACCATCCACATACCTCTGCCTAGAAGCAATCAAGTATCTCACCTACTGACCTACCTTGATAGTAATAACCAATTACATTTCTTACCTACTTGCCTATGGTACTTATCGATTTACATAAGTAATTAATTAGGTAGTATGAGGTGGAAGTAAGCCTTGGATGAACCAGCACCCATGACGGTGCCATGATAAAAATCCCAAAATTCATATAAATTATTTCTAAATTATTACAAGTAACCCATTCCTACACTAAATCAAGGTCTCTGAGTTCAAATCTAAAATTTGTGTGCTGAATATGGCCACTACAAGGGCTCACTCAAAAAGGCAAAGGTACCAATGTGGGTGCTGGTTCACCCTGGCCATGGAGGTAGGAGGGTTTACAAGATAGGTACCCAAGGTGGATTCCACCATGGTTACACAGGTGTGGATGAACTGTGCTTCATCCACAACTGGGTCCCTGGAGCTTTCCAATGGATGGTGCACTGATATGGGTGCTGGGTCACATGATCCTCTACTTAGATCTGGTAGTTAAAACAGGTACCATGTAAGAGCCTTCATGGCCCAGTGGGCACCGTCAGATTGCAAAGTTCTGGGGACTTTTCCTATGTACAGATTCTCTCCTTGCATCTGTGCAGGTATGCTTGCAAGTTGCTATTTCTATATTAGAGTTATCCATAAAGTCACCCTCTGTTTCATCCCCAATCTCCTCTCCTTTCGCCCCCTATCCCCTCTTTCTATGGTATCTGCAGAGTAAAGAAAATTTATGAAATCTGGTTATGAAATGTTGAAACTCAGCATTTAATTCACAAGGTTCAAAAATAATTACAGTAGTTGTACAGGTACGAGCAGTGAAAATATATGTAGCAGCAGTGCAGGCGCTCGGGAAAAAGGAATCACAGGATGAAACTCAGTTTACCACAAAAATTGGTGGAAAGACTAGTTTGGGTCCCAGTTATTTCCTTTCCTAAAATTTTCATTCCCAATTCCGCATTTGATGCCCTATTATGCCAAAACTGGCCGTTCTTCCCCCCTAATCGCCTGACTTTCCAGATGACTCTAATATGTTATCCCATTTTTGCAAGATGGGATATAGTGATAGTCAAAAGATTTGTATAGTGATGTCCCTCATGATTTATTCTAGTTTTGGTTTCTGTTGGTAGATCTTATGGAAGATCATATTTCTACTCAATTATTTTATCCCACTTTTGCAAGACAACTATATAAACTTTGCAAATTGCAAAGTGGAGTCCCTTGAGATATACTGTACCTATGACTCATGTTCAACCCTAATTATTCTTAAAAGATCCAGCTCCCAAAAAAGAAAAAAGAAAAGCTAAGAGCAGCAGTTTGATGAAATTCTAAAAAATCACACAAAGTTCATAACACCGGATAACTTTGAAACCTACTATTGGACTGAGCACAGAGACTATTGTTGAAATTCTGAAGTATTCAGACTGAGCCTGCTGGGTGCCCTTTATTCAAAAGAAATAAAATTATTTCAGCAAGATTTGTTGACCTTGCTTACCAAGGCAAGGATATTGTGTTTAGATTCATTATAGAGTATAATAACTTAAGGGATTTTGGCCCATAGGTACTAGGATTTCTGAAATATGATATTTTGGCTTTTGTTGAAACTTGAGATTAGTTATAGAGTTATCATACTTGAAGGATTTTGGTTTCTTTTAAAGGATTTTTTTAAAGATTATAGTTTTGCATGGTGAAATATTCGAATTTCTATAATTCTTCTTTCGCCTTAAGATACTTTTTAATGTAAATGGCAAGGACACAGTGTGACAAACCCCTTGTTGAACATAAGTTGTAGCCATGCTATTCTAGCTTCAGTTTATAGTGCAGATTCACCTTATACAACATTTGGTCCAATTTAGGCCATGTTGTAAGAAATTCCTAATCTGGTTCCTAATCCTATGTACAATTTTATACCACGTCTGTAAAGTGAATGGGTGGAGAACATAGGTACCGTGCAAGCCTTGGTATTGAACTTGACATCCATTAAACTCCAAAAGTCCAAAGATTCTAACAAACTACCATGAATGAATGAATCCCCCCCTCCACCCACCTCACAATGAACATTTCCCATATCTGTGGCCAGAAACATTGTCAGCTTGCAACATATATTATTGCCCCTTTTGTCTTTCATAAAACTATCACTACTCTCTTGCTTGTTCTTTAATGATATATAAGCCTCCAATAACCCATTCTTGACCCCATTATTTGAAAGTTCTCCCAATACTAATCATCAAATGTGGGGTTTATTCAATCATTTCAAAACCTCAATATTTCTACAAAGATTTTTGAGTTTATTCATCTGTCTTACAGATTTAGGTTACTGGATGTTGGACATAGTCTACAAGATGGTTCTACACTTTCAACACATTGATCTAAATTGTGATATTTGAATAACATTTTAAATTATTTAAAGAATATTTTTCAAATTACCCTCTTCCTACCAAAGGGACACATGATCCACAGTAACATTTATTGCAAAACTATGGTATGTGTTCATATATTATGGCAACAATGAAATAAATAAGATAATGAAAGATTAGCATAAAACAAAAGGTATCTTATAATTTACCTCAAATAGTTTTGTTATATAGGAGTATGGTAATCATATTTCATTTTAACTTGTTCTTAAAAATCAAATTGGAAAATGAAGGTTGGTTGGGAGGTCGTTTTTGCAACTAATGGAAATAGCATGTCACAAACACTAGGGTTGTCATAAATTATAGTCAAGTGTGGCAATTTCTAACAACAGCAATATTTGGATGATCATTGTCATTTTGTGATTTTCTCCAAATTTCAATAAAAATCTAATGCATTCAGTGAGGGGAAAACAAACTTTTAAAAATGACAAGGTATCAAATTTTGGGTTGGCTAAATGACTTTTAATCACATTATGTTTAGATCCATGTTGGGATTTACTTTTTGGATGGTTGGAACTTGGGTGATGGCAGATCTTGTTACATTCATCGTAGATCTTTATTGGATCAAAAGTATTTTCCAACTGATTTCATCCTCAATTTGACCAGATTTGACCATATAGATAATAGTACTCATTTGAGGTTTTTAAGAATCTACATGTTTAAGATCGCATGGCCAAATCATAACCGTTGGAATGCCTCATCACTCCAAAACTTTTTGATGTAGGTTAATGACATAGTGTTCAAAGCAGATAGTGGAATAAACCAGATATACTTAAATAGTTGAAATTTGTCATGTTGGGCCTTGCAATGATCAAGTAAAATCAAATCTTCCAACTTCAACACCCCGTTATTTACAATGTTGGTGTTGGATTAAGTAGGTCCACATGAAGTTGGTGTGTCGTCCACAAATTATGCTTGAATTGTGATATTCCTCTTGGCTCTTTTTAATTTATGGTGAATTTTTGCAATGTGGTGACAAAATGTTTTTGTGAAAGTTTTCATTTTTTTAGTGAAAATGTGAAAAAATTGCTATATACATGAAAAAAATTGCCAAACTTTCGAAACCACAAAATTGAAAAAAAAACCCACTAATTACACTGAGTCAATAAACAATTTTGAATGCCATTTTAAATTAGCAACCCATTGCAAATTGGAGTGTTTCAAATCTGTTTTGCAATATTTCCACACATAAAACAAAAAAAATTGGGCTTATATTGAGGACATGTTTTCTGTGTTTTCATTCTTATATTCACAAGTTCAATTTGAGGGTCAGTGTTGATGTAGGTGTTGTTTAAGATAGTTGGGAGTGAACTAGTTACCAAAGGATTAAATATCAAAATACAAATGCTTTAATGTTACTGAAAAGTATTAATAAATGTTCAACAATAACTTGAATTCCCTAACTTCCAAATGCTCAATTTTCTTGTGAAATACAGCCAAATTGCTTGAATCATTTGGATGCATTATAGTAGCTGATTGAACATTGAATATTCAGGATTATTAAAAATGTCATGAGATTCACACAATTGATTGTAGATGTAACCAACAATAATTACTTCTATGCATATTTTAGCTTGAGTTTAATTGATTTAAATTAGTGTAACTTTTCTATGAACTTTGGAAAAATGAACTTGACACTAATGTCATGTTGGACAAATTAAAAGCCTATTACAAGGTAAAGATTTAGAATAAAATGTACTTCTTTTTTGGTAATGTTGTGAGCAGAGTTAATGATTGAAGACCTAATTTCTACTAGTGTAAATATGAACAAGGTGAATTTTAACTAAGACAAATGAGAAAAGTTGGAAATTGGAAAACATATAGTCATATCCATAATATGCTTGAGGGGTGGATGGAAGCTATCAACTAGCTTATCAAGGATTGTGGATTCTGATGTTCATTAGATCATCATATCACTCAACAAATTTGTGTTTCTAAAGCATTTGCTCTAATCAAAATGCCCAACTTTGTGAAAATGTTATGGTTAAAGTCCCCATAACACCAATAAATCTAAAAGCCAATTAGGCCTATTTATCATGTCATATATGCTTAGATTAAAGAGAACATTTTAATGTTACAAGAATGTAAGAAAATGGGCCGGTTGATTACAAAACATTCTTTTGATTATAAGGTAAGAAGCATATAATTTTGACAAGAATTGTATGCCCAATATCAACATGTTTTTGTGCTAATGCTTTTCATATTTTATTTCTAAATGGACATGTTAGAACCAAAAGTTGAAAAATTGAAAGTTAAGAATATTCAAAATGTATGTTGAAAAAATAATTATCCAAAGTAATTTTCTTACAATTTAATAAATTTCATGGAGATTTGTCTTCAATGTAATTATAGCCTTGGAGCAACCAATGCCATAACCCAAATTCAAATTGGGGAGGGCAAAAACATGGCCTAGAACTCACTAGAAGAAATTTTGGTTTTTGCAACTAGAGTATGCAATTGAAAATTAGTTGCATGCCACACATGCAATTAGACTTTGCCATAGTTGCGTAAAACAAGTTGTAGCAGACATGTAGTTGCACACAACAATTTGTATTTGACATGTATATGCATTGTCATTATACATTTCATCCATTCATATTTTACACAAGGAGTTGCATGTGCAACTATGTGCAACCAAAATGGTGACTTTTTTTTAATGACACATGTCGTTTTCAACCCTATTTCAATATTCAATATTAATTAATAAATTTAAGCTATTTAATTCGTCCAATATAGTGTGAATAGGAATTTGACATGTGCATCAATATAATTTGGTGACATGTGGCACCAAAACCCTAATTTAATCTTTTAAAAATTATTGGTAAATGAAATCAAATTTGGACCATTGAAAGTTGGGTGGACAATATTTTGCCACGTGCATCAAGGAGATGATGACACATGGCAATTTGAACCTTATCATTATTCGTTATTATTAATCAAGATGCAATTTAAGATCAATAAGATTTTGACAAATGTTTAATAAATAATGCGCAATGCAAGGCCACATGTCAATTATGCATTTGCTTGTGTAGGGCTATGTTAGTTAGGTAGGTTAAAAATAATCCAATTTTGTGTTTGGGTTTTAACATTTAAAGTTGAGCCTTTTTCATTGGCTCATCCCAAATTGCATTTGTGAACAAGACTAATGCACCTACTTATATAGTGTGCACACTTGGAATGGAGTGCAAACAATATGGGATAAAAAAATTAGTTGCAAATGCAACCAATGTAGTTGCAACTTACATGCAATTATTACATGGTACCTATGCCATACTAACCTAGTCTATATATATATAAATTATATTATAAGTAATAAATGTTAATAGGCAATAGTAATATAATATTATGATAATAATAATTGGTAACTAATAATGCTATAATATTATTACATAACTTAAGTTAATAGTTAATTTAGGTCAATATTTAACCTAGACTGGAATATTTATAGGCCAATTAATGTAGCATAACAATCATAAATATATAATAACAATATATAATTTTCACTATTAATATTAATTAATAAAAATATAATAAAGCTAAAAAATAGTGATTTAAAATAATAATAATAATAATAATAATAATAAATATTCGTTATTAATATGAAATTCAATCCTTATTAGGTAATTACTTATATATTTTTATTATTACATAGCCTAGGTTAATTAATGTAACCTACTAGAAATAAATATATTAATATAACTAATAGCATTATAATAAAAATTAAAGAATAGATATTGAATAATCAAGATAGTAATATTAAAATTAATAAATAAAAATACTTTAAAATAATAGTTCTAATTGGTAAACTGTAATAATAGTAATAATATGCATAATCATATTTAAAATATTATCAATATTTACAACAACTTAATTTAGCTTAATTTGGTTTAACCATGTTTAATTTATCCTTCTAATTAGTTTATCCATTATTAGTTTAGTTTACTTGTTAGTTTAGCCATCATTAATTTAGCTTAAGTTAGTTTAGTTAAATTTGGTTTAGTTAACATGGGTTTAATCTTAGTATTAAAGGTATAATACTATTGTAAATAGCCTATGTAAATAGATTGGGTATACTAAATGAAGTATGTATTAGCTTAAATTGTTATTTTTATGACATGTATCCATTTTGTACACCATTAGTTGCATGTTAGTTGCACACACAACCGTATTATTCAAAAATTATACAGTATCAATTTTGTAGTTGCAAGCATAACTAATCTAGTTGCAAAAAACAATTAGTTGCACATAGTTGCATAGTGATTGGTTGCAAATGATAGGATTTCTTCTAATGACTTGATGTATGCAATTAACAATTTAGAAAATATATAAAATTCCGAAACAAAAAAAAAAAGGTCAAAATTCATCAATTATTAGACATAATTCACCAACAAGGAATAAATTATAACCATGCAATCTTTAGTTGGTTTTAAAGACATTTAAGATGAATTTTTATTTTTTTAATTATGTAAATGTAGGTCAACAAAATTAAATTTAACCTTTTTGGCATATTATATTTTGATTTCAACCATAACAATAATCAACCTTAATTATTGTGTCCATGTTTAAATCTTTGTTAAGATATGTTTATTGAAACACTTGCATGTCAAGGTCAATTAAATCATTTTATTGGTATTGTATCAAAGAGTATGGGAGGATTTGAGAATTAAACCTTACAATTCAATCATGCTAAAAGAAATCTTGTTCATTCATTTGCAACTATTTGCATGACTATTCTCCAAATCAAATGATTTTGTAACTATAAATTTTGTTGTAGTCCTACATTTCCTCAAGTCATAAGCATTTATAATCATACATGTGTAATTAAATTTTGGCACATGACAATTTGTAGTTGTAAATGTGACTATTTGATGTGACTACTATGCATTTTAGATGAAAAGGTGGATAAAAATGAATTCATGTCAACCATAATTAGTCACATCTAACCAAAAATGATAAACAAGTTATTTTTGTAATCATTATATTTACTATTGAGCTTACATGCCAATTTGTAATTGCAAGTGCAATTATTTATTGTCATTAAGTTGTATATTTGGATGAATAGATGGAAAATATAATTTTTGTCATCCAATTTGGTTGCATCCAATCATGAATGATAGGTAGGTGATAGATAGATAGGTAAGTTGGTGATAGGTAGGATGTGAACATCATTAGTAATTAATAGGTAAGTAGGTTCACTAGGTCAAACCAACCTTGGTTAGGCTAGGTTGCTTATATGTTTCATGTAGGTAAGTAGCATGATTGAACACCCCTCCCTCCCCACACAAAATGCCATGCAGTTGCAACATCTTCGTCCACCCATGAACAGGTGGCCCATTAATTGGTTTGGCATATTGTAGTCATATTTGTAAACCACAACATTTGCATTTTTGTCATGTGACAAGTGCATGCCATGTTAAAAGGATGATTTTCCAAAGAGGTGGATGAAAATCCACCTTTAGTCATAGGAGGTATGTGATTACCATTATTACTAGGTGCCATGTGGCGTCTTTTGTCACTTGTTCAAGGCAACCATAGTTAAAAAATATGCATGACATCAAAATGATTACTTTTCATTAACTAGTTGTAATGATTAACATTGGTTATTGCATTTATAAACATTGTTTGACCTTATAACATATTAGTTTTTAAGGTTATGGGTGGGGAGAGGAAACCAACTAATGCAATCCTTGGATGCTATAAACATTGATAAAGGAGCAAATGGTGCTCAATATTGGAGTTGCTTTAATGCACCATTACACATATTAGATCAAAGAAATTAATAATTGGTAATTGTTTGAAAATATTTAACAGAATTTACATGGCACTTCTTTCAAAGGCATACACATAATAATCACAATATAATTGTTAAGATATGATCAATGATTATCCCAAGTGTCATAATAATTAATATCCTTTTTGTGAGGCCATTTGTATGCATCCCAATTAATTAATTATATGTTTATTTTTGTATTTTTTTTATGATACTTTAAAAAAATTGGTTAATAATTGATGACAAGACATGGCAATTCTTGACGTTGCAACCTTTCCTATCATTTGCTTTCACTACTACAAAATGTGGGTGTAATTCACTAATCCATGTTCACTAGACCAGTGAATTCACTGCTTCTTCACTAGTCCCCATTCATTATAATTAGTGAATTCACTCAAAATCCAATGAAATCACTTGATGTACAAGGACACCTTTTGTTGTAGTGCTTACTACACCATGTTGCATGGAACATTTGGTTTTAAGAAAATTTAAATTATACATGCTTAACATTTTGGTTTTGAACACATTTTATTAAAAATTTCATGTTAAAAGCTATTAATTAATTGTTATCATTATTTGTTGATTTATTAAACAAACCAAGGTTGTAGCATTTGGCAAACACTATTTAAGTAATCCAAATTTGTAATCCTTGTATATTGGGTAACAACATGGTGAGGTGGTTGTAAGTTGGCATTGTCACTCATTTTTTTACATTTGTTAAAACTTTGAAATATGATAATTAACAAATTATCCATCCAATAAAAAAATTCCTTATGTGGGCATCAATTTGCTTGTGTGGACCAAAATTTGACATGTATTCTAGGTACTTCAAAATACCAAAAAATATTGGATTTATCACAATTATTTCCTATGTGGCCATTGATAAACTATTACAAATTGTCATTTACTTAACTCCAATAAAAAATACTAAAAACTATGAAAATCATATTGGTCCCTTTTGTGACCATTGTACAACTATTGTATGCCTAACTCCAATAAAAATAAAATGTAGATGATTAATATATATTGTACCAAATACATGAATGAGAGGTGGTGGCCCCCAATGCACATAAAAATAAAGTATTTTGCTAGGTGGACAAAGAGTGTGACATTTCATTGCATTCTTTACATTCAAGGGGTTCTTTGTTGTATGTAAATCAACCAATAAGATATTCAAAAGATGCATTTATTTCATATTATTAAATAATATTAGTTTACCTCAATGAGATGAAACATTTTCAAAGTTTTCATTTCAAAATACAATGTCCAATACCTCCTAGACAATATTTTCTCCCCACAAATATATTCACAACAACACTTTAATTAATTCCATGAAAATTCATTAGTATGCCCTTTGATCTTCTTGTTTTCGACTATAAGATTTTCATTTTGCAAGAAGAATTTTCTTGTCATTGTTCATATTTCACATATTCATTACGTTCCAAAATAGGGGGGAAAAATCCCTTGGATAGTATTTTTGGTCCATTCAACCATCACCATTCACGTGTACATGACTAGTCATGTATTTGGTCAAAAAATCCATGTAAAATATTTTGAATGAGAAATGAATTAATGATTCACTATTCAAATAAAAACTCAAAGTTTTTTCTATAGGGAAATTTTAATGCATCTTACTTTAAAACAACTACAATGACTTTTTTATAAACAAATTCCCTACTATCACTACTAGAAAAACCTCATTTTGCAACTTCAATTTGTGACTAAAAACTAACTTTAGATGATTATTGCAACTAAATTTTCCATTAGTTGTATAAGTGGAATCGTACCCAACATGTAATTGCAAATATGACCTAAACATGACATTAACAAATGTCCTATGGATGAACATTCAAATGTATACTCCATATTTTGACCATATAATTATTTATAATTACTTACCATTATTTGCAACTATAATACCACCAGTTATGCATTGCCATGTGTAGGGGTATATATAAATCTAAATTATGAAAATTAAATGATCTTTTGTAGTTCATTCATCCAAACTAGGTGGTTTAGGATTATTCCATGTGGATCAATCACATTTTGCCACATGAATGTGAAAATTTCAAAATAAATAAAATTTTAATTTTAATTTAGGTAGGAAGCTAGGTAAATAAATAGGTAAATAGGTAGGTAGGGAGTAGGCAAATAAGTTGATTTAAAAAAAAAAAGGTTTAGCCTTTAGGGTCAAGCCTTCTTTATTGGTTCATCCCAAATATCATTTCATTTTTATGTTGTTTGTTCGTTTTTTCAATGTTTCAAATGAACCTTGCTATAAGTTTATAAGATTGAAATGGAGGACAAAAAATATGAAATGAACTTATAATTACAACTTAGTCACATACTAATTTACAACTAAGTTGCAACTAAATATTTTTATCCCATACCTTTTGTCCATACTTGTAAATGTATAACTAGATGTGCATAATGAAATTTCTAATTGCAAATTAAAACAAGATTCTTCTAAAATAACTACCTACTTGCCTAAGCCTTGCTTGCCTGCCTACTTACTTTATGTTTATTTTCTTAAATATTTACTTACCTAATCAATATACATACCTACCTACCTTTTTACCTAGCCAAGTTACCCACCTAACTTATTCACCTACCTTCTTAACAAACCAACTTAATCAACATATATGTATATATAATTAACCTAATTAATTTAAGGTATTACCTATCAACTAATACCTCACCTAACCTACTACCTATTATCTTAGGTACTACTTTTTAGTTACTACCTAGCCTATGTAAATCTATTTACCTAACTGACTACCTATTAATTAACCCAACTTATCAACTAAAATAGTTTACATTACACTTAAGCTAAACCCACATGGCATTTATGCCTAGATCAAATATGCCACATAGGACCTAAGTTAAAGCTTGGCTAAACATGGCAAAACATTGACATTTAATATAAGAAATTGGTTAAAATTTAGCTAAATTAAAATTATTAAACTTTGGTTAAACCTTGGCAAAACATTGGCTAAACAAAAATTTGACTAAACCTTGGTTAAAACCTGGCTAAACTTTGGTGAAACTAAAACTTAACTAATGTAAAATTAAAATTTTAAATATTGATTAAATCTTTGTGAAATAAAAATTTGGTTAAATTAAATTAAATTATTTGCTAAATGTTAATTAAAACTTGGCTAAAGCTTGATGAATATTTGACAACTTTAATTTAACCATGACTATACATTTAAAACATTTACACAACTTTAATATACTTTATAACATTAATAGAAATTTAATATCAAACCTTAGAAATATCCTAAACCCTATTCATAATATATTATTAATATATATGAAGTATAGCTTTAATGCACTCATAGATATGTACCCCTAACTTAATATATTCTTAATAGAACTATGTTGAAAACTAATTGCAACCAACTTTTAGTTTGTAATGTGACTAATTGGATTTATTATTTTATTGTTGAATGAAAATACACATAAAATCATCCACATAGAAAGATGAAGCTTTTAATAATTGTAATGCAATTGCAAGATAGTTATAGACTCAAAGGTGGTTAATAGTTATTAGAATAGTCACATATGACACATAGTCAAATGTAATCACAAAATTGATGATTGCAAAATACAAGATTTTTATTTGTTATATGTCATATTTTTTCAATCCACATATCAATTTTTACTTTGTGATTAGGATAATGTTTAATCTCAAAAGTTCATTATGAATCCACTCTATTTTTGGAATTCATCCATATTTTACAATATGATTCCCAATAAATTACATTAAAACATAAATAAATAATTTTTTACAATGTTAGTGTTGAATATGACTTTACATTGTAAGTTCATTTACACTCCAAAAGATTATGGTTATGATTACTAATATATTTTCATTTTTTGATGTTGCATCATTGATTAACATCCGATGAAAGATTTAATAATAAGTTGACAAGCTTTTAGAACCTATTTAAATATTTTTTAAAAACTACTTAAAAAATAATTGCTACCAAAATGAAATCAAAGTTCAAATATGGTGAAATGTTTTCAAATTTAAAAAAAAATTGTATGTCTTTTACAAAATGAGAATATTGCAAGATAATCTTTGTTTTGGGGGGCAAAATTTTGCACAAAGAAAAAGATTGATTGTGATAGTCCAAATTGTCCACCTACCTATGCTTTCACCATATCTTTACATATTAATAAGATTTAAAGCAAAGTTAAAATGGGCAACCACATCATTTTTTTGTTTAAAAAAAAAATCCTTTGATGCCTAAAGTTAATAAATGATTGATGCATCTTTATTTTTAAATTGATCATACTTTCATATTTCAATTTAATATGTCATGCCATCATTTCACATTAAATCCATTTTTACAAATTTATTTTTTATTTGGATTTAAAAACTTAATCAATTAATGATATTTTGTTAAGCATGAATCTTTTCTCACCATCTTGCCTTAAGGTATATTATCATGGGAAAAGACCTTTTGCCAAGATTGAACAAATTCAAATCAAAAGAGCAATTTCAAAAACTACTACCATATGCTATTTGTTGTCTACTAGTATTGTTATTCATAATTATTTCCAAAATAATTGAAAACACAATAACTACCCTATACTCCATGGGAACTACCTCGTTAACATTTCAAATGCCATCAAAACTACACTATTATATTTTGTTACTTTGTTTCTTCTAAACTTATATGTGTTCCCTAGAAACCTTAAATGTGTATGATTTACCAATTAAAGTGCAATTAGTAAAATGGAAACAATAACTTCTGTTTTTTCAAATTAGGGGTTTGTTAGATGGTTTAGTTCTCTAAGCTTTTATTCTCACAAATTTCAACCCTCACCAAAACCAATTGTTCTTTCTTACAAATCCTATAGAAACTCACACTTCATTCAAACCTACCCATGTTCCAACACCACCAAGAAAATAAAACCTCACTTGACATCACCCATTTTAATATAAGGACTCCACATACTCATAATCAGCTTCCATAATCTTCATTTTTAACCAACAAAATTAGATTACAAAATTCAAATTTTCAAGACAACACTAGATAAGGTTTGTTTTTAAAAAGAATGCCACCATTAAGTTTCTCCTCCTTCTCTCCTAACCACCCCTTACCTTATTAATTCTTCTTGCCATTTATAGTATGTTGTTACTAATTCCTTTTAGAATTTCACTATACATCACCAAATGTCATAGACATTCAAAGTGGCTAAGAAAATAGACATCATAATCTAGTAACCTCTTCCTATTCACTTGGACCATCCTTTTCTTTACTAAATTATTTTTTCCAAACTTTCCCATGGATGTCATTTTTCTCTATGCCACCTTTAAAACCTAATGGATCCTTCTTGAATGACCTCTCATCTACTTGCTCCCTCCCATCGGTGTGGAGGCAGCTTCTTGGAATAGCTTTCCCTCTTCTCAAGATCTTCTACCATGTGTTCTCTCTATGTTTTACATTTAATCCTCATTATTGTCTAAATGTAGTTTGTTTAATGCCCCTCATCCCTACATGGGTTTTCCTAGCCCAACATTATTTACTAAAAGGTAGTTGGTTAATTATTAAGATCATATTAGTCTATGTAGTAAACCTAATCACATTCTTTATAGTGTTAGTAGTTATCCCAACAATGCCTACAACTCCTAAAGTCATTTCATTATATGATCAAGAGATGATGTCAAATTAGATGAGTTCAAACATAGAACTTGTCTGTTTCAAACAATAGACCATAAAATTATCTATGTCAACCTTCCGAAACTTTGGATGATAGTGCTTTTCAAATTTTCAAAATCAAGCAACTTGCAATTACATCTTTAGCATGGTTGGAATGATTTGGTGCATATACAAATTGTTCCTTCATTCATACTACCACATGCAACCTTCGGCGGTATCCACCAATTTTAATAATTAGGTATTGCATGTTCAAATTGTCCTAGGGTTGGGCTATGGACAAGCAGCATGCATATGACCTATTTGAGTAAATTAATTTGTTGCTAACAAATTTGGACCTTGATATAGGGATTAGCAACATCTAAAGACACAATGACATTCCATTGAATTCAAATGACTTACAATCAAATAAAAGGTAATAAGGGGGCAATGACATATGTAAAGCTTGTTTGTTAAACCAATATCCCATGGCCAATGATAGGAGTTGGAGGTTTTAGACCATAATTACACAAATCTCACTTGACCATATGCACAACCACTTTTACTAACCATATGGTTTTGGATGATCTTGAAACATAGGGAAAGCCCATTATGGTCCCCAAAAATTGTAATCACAAATGTTGTTTTGCAAAGTTTGATAATGTTTTTGAAATTTATTGTCAAATGGAATTATTCTTGTGAATTTTAAGGGTATTTGATTAGCTTGAACTTGGGCTAACCATTTTTTTAAAAAAAATAAATGTTGAAAAATTAAAAATCTATGAGCATATTTATCACAGAAAAATATGTCATTAAATATGAAAACATAAAAATATGCCTCCAAAAGTGGGGTTGTAAGTGATGTTTTTGCATGAAACTTTGGGTGGTGAAAGATATTGATACAAACTACCAAATTTCATTGATATTATGGTCATTATCACAAACTTCCATAGGCAAAATTGCAATATGATTATAATGAATCATTAGATTTATATTATTTCTTAAATTTTTTCACATCATTGTTGTGTATTTTTCACTTTATTATTCTATTATTGATAAATTGCTTGTTGAATTATATAAACATAATGAACAATGATTTTGACTTATTAATTCCATGATTATGATGATGAAAAGAATAATGGTTTATCATTTTACCATAATTTTCATGACACAAATGTAAAATTTTATCATTCAAAGAAACGTAAAATTTATATCATTTTAAAGAATAATTATATTTATGTTGATACTATGATAATAAAATATGATTTTAACATTTGTTTAAATAACTAAATAATAACATTTGATCCTAATTACATTATATACTAGTTCTCATTAGTTTTACATAATTATTTTTCCCTAGGAAATTTGTGATTGGCAATATCAATAAAAGTTTGACCATTGGTTTGGTATGGAACAATTTAAAATGTTTGCATAAAACTATATGTCACCAAAAATACTTATAAATATTATAATCACTTTTAACGCTTCATGACATTTGCCTACATTGGGATAACCCTCTTTTACCCATAGTTTCATTGTCTAACATAGTTGGAATGGCACAATTCACACAAAGCTTGAAATTCTCCCCAATATTATTTTCCTTCAATTTGTCAACAATTACATACATATAAGAGTGCCAAATTGATTCAACACTTGGTCCAACAATGAATAGGCAAGAATACACAGGATATTGTATCTCTGGTATAGAAATTTTAATCTTGAACAATTTGATATGAAAGATATGTACTCAATATATCTTAAGCTGTGACATACAGACTATAGACTAAAACTATGTACAGTTAATATGTCACATATTACGAGACAATCTATTATATGTAATGTGTTCATCATATTCATGACTTCACAATTTGATGGTTCAGGAAGTCCACTTGTCAAAAGAAGTCCTTAGCATGAAAATTGTTCACAAAGATGATCAGAATGATGCAGTCATGGGCATGAGTACTTGATGCTCACATGGTGGCCTTAATTGTCTCATGCACAAATTATTACATACAAATGAAATTATATAACACTAAAACTGGAATGCATGAGAGACTGAATGTGACTTTCCTGACATTCCCAACCAACACCTAAATGCTCACTGGCCTATCACCTTGGACTTGCACTCAACACCAATTGCATACTTGTACACAAAACAAGAAACATGGTACATAATAACATGTGGTGTTTGTCATGAGAACAAATCAAGATTGAAACTATGAACTATTTTGAAGTTGTTGTTGCTCCTTTTATAAAATGGATCACATCATGAACTAATATGAAAATCCATGTGTGTGTGGTGTTAATGCATATTTGCTAGTCTTCTATAAGCAAGAAGCTTTGATTAGAACCAAATTCTTGTTATTCAAGCTTCTTGAGCATAGACTAGTAGGGACCCCATAATCAACACTGATGGTAATGCACAATGTAGCATTCCCTTGTACGTAGGATTGCTCAATACCTGAGGAAAAAACATTTTCTGCAAAAAGGCAATTGCAGGAATTTAAAAAGTACTTAAGTACTACATCAATTCATGGCAGTGAGGTGACAAGGTCGATGAGTGCAATCTGAGGCATACTGATCATGAGGTTTCCAGCATTTCAAGTTTCTCTGCAAAATGAAGGCTGCTTTCAAAAAAATCATTCTCTTGCATCAGAGACTTGGTGATCATGGAGTAGCACTGTTTCAAGATCATATAGATATAATTGCAGTTTTTGTCCAGCTTGGGGAGGATGAAGATGAAAATCTCAGTGGTTTTTTAGCAGTTCTCTGAAGTAGCATCACTACCAATCATTCTTAAAAAATATTTAGCATTTATTTATGACATGTTTGTAAAAAAACTGTCCAAACTGGCAAAACAATTGCCTCAAAACTAAAGTTTTGCACAAATGTGGCAATTTTTATTTTTTATTTTTTGGGGCTAATTTGTAACAACAGGGAATTTGTGACATGATATTCCTTCATTATTTTTGAGGTAGAAATTTCGTGAAAATTCACCACCCAAAAATAAAATAATATAATCACTGAAACCCGCAAATTGTTCAAGTGCCTACATGTAGCTTAATATTTACACATGTAGGAATTTACCAAGAAGGCAAGGAATATCATCAAGAGAACTTTTTTTTCTTTTTTGGGGATGGTGAGGGAGGGGAAGGGCAGGAATTTTGGCATTTTTTTAACCTGAAAAATACAATTTCAACACGTGCAAAGGACTTTTGTGTAGAAAATGCCCCTAATTCGCCAGATTTCCAAATATTTTGAAAAAAATTACTAGATTTCTACAACAAGTTCCAGCAGGTATGCAAAACATAAAGGATTCTTAATTTATTTTACTTCCATATCTATTGTATCTACTTCTTGTTGAGGATCACCAATTTGGCCACATCACAAAATTGGAATAAAAAACCCTCCAAAAAAAAACTGTACAGTAACTTTAGTATTGACCTGATTCGGTGAATTTTTTTTTCAATTATCTGATGTTGTATGATTGGTTTAGGATCCCAAGAGGGATTTAGCATTAAATGACAATATGTCATTAGAACCCATCTAAATAGTAAAAATACTAGTTAGAAAAATGCTACCAAACTAAAATCAGAATCCAAATGTGCCCAAAAAAACTTCAAATTTTTTTTTTTCCTAACTTGGTAATTTTCTTAAAACAAAAAAATCAAGAATATTGTGAAAGAATATTCCCTTAAATTTTTATTTTTAAAAATCATTTTGGCGAGATTTTGGGTCCCAAAAAATAAAACCGCTGACCTGATTAGATTAAAAATTATTTGAGGCATTCCGAGTACCCGGAGGACGTCAACGAGCTTGACTAGTGGTCAAGCAGTCGGACCAGGGTTTTACGCCAGTTGGAGGCAATGTCCTGGCGTAGGATGCAGCTGATCGAAAGCTTGGGGTCTGTGTGAGCTCGTTCGCTCGCACCAACCCCTGAATTCCCAGAGAAAGCTCCGACCGGGCAGGGACTAGGGTAGAAGTTGAAGCGCATGGAGCTGCTCATCTTCGACACCATCTCGAGGTTCTGGTTGTCGAAGTGGTGAGGTTTACGGGGAGGTTCGAGTGACGCCTCACACCAACCCCTCCATTCGAAGCTCCCAAAAAATCAAAGATTGGTTCGCTTAGCTACTAGAGTTTTTACGCTATTCATCTCAAGAGAGTCTGAAAAATAAAAATAGCTGCTGATTTTCGTCAGAGAGATCCGAGCCCTAATCTTGCGTTCGATGATGGAATTTTCAGAAGCTCAATTTCTGCGTCGAGGTTGGCGTTGTAGCTCCTACAGATTATAATTCTGAATTTTATCCTCCTCATATCATATTCAGCATGCACCTTTATCCGTGACGGCTTCCAAGTTCCATTTTTCTCATACCTAAATTGGTTATGGTCTGCACCCAGCTCGGTGAAGAGCTTGGCAGCCAACAAGTGTATGTTGACTGTGGGATGCAGCTGCATGCCGAAGCTCTCGGCCCAGTGCATTTACCTTTTCTGATTGACCCAGGCGTTGGCGCCGAACCCGAAGGAAGTGCCAAGTGGGCAATGGACGCGTTCCTATCCTGTGCGCCTTGGCGTCTCAACGGTTGATCAATACATGATCAATTCCGTGATTGAGAATCTTGAAAAAACAAATCCCCACTTCTGGCACGCCTTCGCCGTCCCCTTCACAAGATCTTGTCTTTGGCTAGGCTTGCCTTCTTTCAATTGAAGAGCGACAGGAAAGTCAACGGCCCATAAACCCAGACTGTGTAACCTAAGGTCCGCAGGGTCCCAAACAACAAGACCATGGGCTTCTCCAAAAGCAAACCTACGCTCCCCGCTGTATGCGGACTCCTTGTGAGATTGATAGAACAGTACGAGTACTACAGGAAGGGTACAGCTGCTAGGGTTGACACTAGCTAAGTCAGATGACAAAAGATATGATCTGCAGGACGCCTGAACCAGTACGTCTGGTCAGACAAGTGGATTATTGACAGGAAAACCCCAGCTAGATCATTACAGTAAACTCCCGAAACCAAGTGGTGCCTTCTCATCGATCCTCATGACACGACAACCATCAACCACCACCTAATGATCGCGTGATGGGTTGTAAAGAGCTACATTATAGCTGCATCCAGTAAGAGCTGTAATTCTGTGGAGAGTTGCAAGAGAATGAATCACCGGCATTTTTTGCTGCAGGAAATTGTAGTCCCCGCAAGTTGTCAGCTTTACGACTTTTGTGATTGGAATGATCCGTTCAGCAGCTGATGCTGCAGGACCAGGGCGGCGCCGGGCGGGCCCTAGTCTGGTCTCGGGAGCAGTTACGTACGGATGGGGCGAGGGCCAGGAGAGTGTCGGGGGCGGGCCCCGAGCCCGGGGGGGGGTCGAGAAGTAAAGTAGGATAGCAGACAAAGTGACTTCTTGCAACCCGGTTCCTGCTTCCCACCTACTCGCAAGCGACAGAGTTGTCTCCCTACGCTCGACAAGTTGGAAAGGCATGTCGCAGGATGTGCCTTCCAAGCAAGAGCATGTGTATAATTCAATCCATCCATCATCCTCAAATGTTTCATCAAGCATTTTAAGTATCATGGCGCATGCTGAGCACAATGTACTAAGTGTTGGGCTGTGCTTTCTAAGAGAACCTCTGGTCTTGGTTTTGACACTAAAGTTGTTTTTTTTGGTAGGTTCTTCTATTGTAAATTTGAGCTTTGAGCTTGGTTTTGCAAATTTTTTGATCTTGCCGTTTCAGTTTTGGCACATTTTTTCCAAATTGAAGAACCTCCTCCCCTGGTTCAAAAATGACTTCCGGTTTCATGTACACATTCCCCAAGATTGGATATTGTATAAGTACAGAGTTTTACAACAAATTAAAATTGAGATTGACTGTATAAGTACGGAGTTTTACAACAAATTAAAATTGAGATTGACTGTATAAGTACGGAGTTTTACAACAAATTGAAATTGAGGTTGATTGTATAAGTACAGAGTTTTACAACAAATTGAAATTGAGGTTGATTGTATAAGTATGAAGTTTTAAAACAAATTGACATTGAGGTTGATTGTATAATTACAGGGTTTTACAATAAATTGAAGTTGGGGTCAATTGTATAAGTAAGAAATTTTACAACTAACTAAAACCAATCACTTATCTCTAAAGTTCAACTTACTTGTCAACTTTTGAAAAATGTTCAGCTTGAACTTACCTAAAGAACCTAAACCTCTGTTCAATGATTATTTTTATCAAGGTTTCAATTCTGATTTTGGTTGTAACAAAATGGGAGTTCTACAGTCTGGTTCTTGTGCCAGTTCCACCAAAAGGGTTCCAGTTTATGTCCAAGTCACAAGAACCTGAACCCTCAAGTTTAAGACTCCAAACTGGGGTACCCACCTGCCAACACTAGTACATGCCATAGGCCATTGTGCCCAATTTTGGTGCACATTTGGAATTTCAGGCTTGCTCTACTGGGTTTCACCCGCAAATTCCTCACAGACACCTTGGTCTTGTAAGTAATAGGTCTGGGCAATTAGGTGTGGTTGAGCCCCACAGGACCCTCCATCTTGTATGGGAACTAAAAAGAGCCAGAAATGGCCATAAGGAAACTCTTACTTTCTGGATCTCCTCAAGATATCTTCAGTAAAATTGTGAAATATTTTGAATAATCATCCATTATGGTGGATATTAGATATTAGACATATCACAGAACTTGGCATTGCAGGATCTGCATTATGGGTTAGTAGCTGGGTTTGTTCAAAACTTCACACTTTGAAAGGCTCTTTGACACAGAAAAAAAAGTAGGTCAGCAGCTCCCATTTCACCTTCCTAGTCATGATTGTATGGTATCAAATACCAACTACATGCATCCAATGAGGTATCACAATTGATGTCCATTAAACCTACTGAAGGCAAGGAGTCCTCCCAGGTATTACTTGAAACTTGCACTACATACTGTCAAAGTTTAAAGAGGTTGTCATCTTTCTAGTGCAATTTGCCACACACAATGCTTTTTAGGTGCAGCTCCTTTTGTGGCCAGTAAATTTCTATGAAATGATTGGCCTTATCTACTTTCGAATGTATATGCCTAATACTTTCTAAATGAGTTTGCAGCTTTAGATTTGGTGGCCTGGAAAAAGAGAAGCACCTCCTTGCCAGGACTAGGAAGTATAATCCTTTTTAGGACCCAAAATGCATTAAAGCATTTGAAATTCCCAATTAAGTGCTAGTGTTTCTAGCATAGTCTCACCATGATGCTTGATGGATTGACATTTCCCACAAAGATCGTTATATGTTTTCCCACATTTGCTTGAAGTTAAAGATGAATCCCCATTTCATCTTTTGCTCTATCAAGATCTTTGTTCAAGGTTTCCACATTTTTTCCACATTCTGAAACTGCAGATAGTGTTTATGGAATTTTCCCTTTGGAATTGGAATCTTGAAGTTGGGTGATTTCTTCTCTCACCTACTAGGTCAAAATTTCAAGCTGCAATATAAGATTCAAACTGATTGCATATGCTTCTATGGTGTCTCACGGTGTCCTTCTGGTTCATTGATGGACCATTAGAAAATGAAAAAATGATGAATGGTTAAATACTATCCCAACCATGGCAATTTTGTTGCTTGAAATTACATGATGGTTATGAATGGATAAAATTACAGTGATGGATCAGACATTGGAATTTTGGGCAAGCATTTTGAATCCATGAACTAAGTTCACATATTTGTTTTCTCAAATTTCCCATATCACTTTGTCATTGAAAACTATACATATACTTGGAAGTCAAAGCTTGGAGGAGGGTGGGGCATTGCCACTATTATTATGATGGTTGCCTAAGGTGACC
>Ga0116231_10000854_pt1 | contig 58337 bp, 47 predicted proteins | sample S1TSphgellanicum_2_FD_89695 | JGI IMG/M metagenome (GOLD analysis project Ga0116231, IMG submission 89695) | Host-associated microbial communities from peat moss isolated from Minnesota, USA - S1T2_Fd - Sphagnum magellanicum MG | ecosystem: Host-associated > Plants > Peat moss > Unclassified...
CAAAAAACTTTTGTTAACTTGGACCGTAAATATGAAAATGCCCACGGCCCAAAGTTACAAAAGTTTTTTGGTTACTTTTTTTCAAAAAAGTAACTGCTTACTTCACTAACTTCCACAAAAATCCCTGCAACCCGCTCGATCCCCGCCTGGTCATCCGCATCAAACCGGTCCAGCACCGGGCTGTCGATGTCGAGCACGCCGAGCAGACGGTCATCAGTGCCGATCAGCGGCACCACGAGCTCCGAGCGCGAGGCGACATCGCACGCGATGTGCCCGGGGAACTCGTGAACGTCGGGCACCAGGATCGTTTGCCGGCGTTGCGCTGCGGCACCGCAGACACCGGCGCCGCGTTTGATGCGCGTGCAGGCCGGGTTGCCCTGGAACGGACCAAGGACGAGCTCGTCCGCGCGCCAGAAATAGAACCCCGCCCAGTTGATCTGGGGCAGGCTGGTATATAGCAGGGAGGCCGTGTTGGCGGCATTGGCGATCATGTCGGTCTCGGGGCCGAGCAGGCCAGCGAGGGATAACGCCAGCTGGCGGTAGAGCTCGGGTTTTGGCTCCGTCGAAGCGGGACCGATCATTGTCGCTGCCATATGCACCTGCTGCCTTGCGTTGACGATCCAGCGATATATCGCGCCGGTGCGGCTTATGTAAGGGATACGCCCCGGCTTGCCACAAGGCCGCCACGGCGTATCCTGCGCCCGCACAAACAAAATGGAGGACACCAGCAATGGCCCATAACATGCAGTTTTATATTGACGGCGCCTGGGTGGACCCGGTGGTGCCGCATGCCTTCGACGTGATCGACCCCGCGACCGAGGAGGCATACACGCAGATCTCGCTGGGCTCGGGGGCCGATGTCGACCGGGCCGTGGCGGCCGCGCGCGCCGCGTTTCCGGCCTTCTCGCAGACCAGCAAGCAGGAGCGGATCGAGCTGCTCGAGCGCATCCTGGCCGCCTACAAGGCGCGCTACGCGGATGTCGCCGCCGCCATCACGCAGGAGATGGGCGCCCCCACCGCCCTCGCGACCCAGGCGCAGGCCGCCATCGGCGTCGGCCATATCAGCCAGATGATCGCAGTGCTGAAAAACTTCGCCTTCGAGCACATGCAGGGCACGACCCTGATCGCGAAAGAGCCGATCGGCGTCGTGGGCATGATCACGCCGTGGAACTGGCCGATCAACCAGATCACCTGCAAGGTTTGCCCCGCGATTGCGGCGGGCTGCACGATGGTGCTGAAACCCTCCGAGATCGCGCCGATCGACGCCATTATTTTTGCCGAGATCATGCATGAGGCGGGGGTGCCCAAGGGCGTGTTCAACCTCGTGAACGGCGATGGCCCGGGGGTCGGCACCGCGCTGTCCTCGCATCCTGATATCGACATGATCTCCTTCACCGGCTCCGCGCGCGCCGGCATCCTCATCGCCAAGGCGGCGGCGGACACCATCAAGCGCGTGCATCAGGAGCTCGGCGGCAAGTCCGCCAACATCCTGCTCGACGACGTGGATGTCGAGCGCGCCGTGCGCAAAGGGGTTGTCGACTGCTTCCAGAATTCCGGCCAGTCCTGCAACGCGCCGACCCGCATGTTCGTGCCGGCGCGCCTGAATGAGGCCGCGATCGCAGCCGCCAGGGCCGCGGCCGAGGCGACGCGCGTGGGGCCGCCGACCGCCGAGGGCACCGTGCTCGGCCCGGTCGTCAGCCAGGTGCAGTACGACAAGATCCAGGCGCTGATCCAATCGGGCATCGACGAGGGGGCGACCCTGGTCGCCGGCGGCGTCGGCCGGCCGGAGGGGCTGAACCGCGGCTATTACGTCCGCCCGACCGTGTTTGCGAATGTGCGGCCCGAGATGCGCATCGCACGCGAGGAAATTTTCGGGCCGGTGCTCTCGATGCTCACCTACGAAACGGAGGACGAGGTGATCGCGGAAGCCAACAACACGGTCTACGGCCTGGCCTCCTACGTGCAATCGGCCGACCGCGCCCGGGCGCAGCGCGTGGCGCGGCAGATGCGCAGCGGCAACGTGTACATCAACTACCCGCCCGGCGACCTCAACGCGCCGTTCGGCGGCTACAAGCAATCAGGCAATGGCCGCGAATGGGGCCAGTGGGGTCTCGAGGAGTTTCTGGAGATCAAAGGCATCGTAGGCTATGCGGCGGCCTGATGCGCTACGGGCGGCGCCGATGAGGCGCCGCCCCGCTTTCCTTGAAAACGGCCGCCGGCGATGACGCCCCGTTCCGCGTGATATCGAGGATTGCATCCACGAGCGCCGACGCGGTCCGGTTATGCCGACCGGCACCGATCACCACGAATTCGATATCACCGAGCGGCGGCAGGTTCTCCGAGTTTGGAAACACCGCGAGGCCGCTGGGGAGCAGCCGGCCGGAATGCGGCGCGACACCGAGCCCCGCATGAGCCGCCGCGAACAAACCGTTCAGGCTGCCGCTCGTACAGGCGACCCGCCAGCTCCGTCCGGATTTTTTCAAGGCCGTGAGGGCGAGGGCACGCGTGATGCTTGGCGAGGGATACAAAATCAACGGCAGGGGTAAGCCTGGCGCCGGGATCAGGCCGGGACGGCCGATCCATACCAGTTGCTCGCGCCACGCGACCTCCCCGCGCACATCCCCCGCCCGGCGTTTGACGAATATGACATCGAGTTCGCCGGCATCGAACTTGTCGTACAGCATGCCGCTGAGGCCGACCGTCAGCACGATGTCGACATCATCATGCCGCTCGGCGAAGGCTGCGAGCACTTCCGGCAGCCCGGAGATCACGAAATCCTCCGACGCGCCGAACCTGATGCGGCCATTCAGTTTCGCGGACGCAAACAGCCCGTCGATCCGACGGTTCGCCTCGATCGCGTGGCGTGCGTAATCCAGCAGCGCGTCCCCATCCGGATTGAGCGTGACGCCATGCGTGTCGCGGACCAGAAGATGACGATTGACCGCCTGTTCCAGCCGTTTGATGTGCTGGCTGACGGTCGACTGCCGGAGCCCGAGCTTTTGCGCCGCCAGCGTGAAACTTTTGAGCTCGGCGACGGCGACAAAAGAATCCAGGAGCTCAGGGTTTACGATTTTACGACATCCCTATTTCCAAAATGCCGGTTTACAACATCTCGATTTACGACATCGGGCTTTACAGCACCCCGATATACATGAGGAGAGCGGCTCCCGGCCGGACCATTTAACACTGTCATCATGAAACGTGATGACTGTAATCGCCGCGCACAGGGCAGACAAGGGCCCAGTATCGGCGGTATTTTTATTGAGATCATCAATGAGATACCGCTAGGGAGTTCCGAATGACGATACTATCTCGCCGCAAAATCCTCGCCGCCAGCGCCGCCGGGGGTGTCATGACCGCAAGTGCCGCCGCACACGCCGCCGGCGTCTTCGGCAATCCAGACTCGCCGCCGCAGGGTGCCATGAACACCAACGGCGCCTTCACCGACCCCGGCTCGCAGAACACGGCACTCGCCAATAACCTGCCGAGCTTCGAGAACCCGCCGGCGACCGATGTCGGCGGCATGCCGGTGTTCTGGTCCTCCTTCAATATCGCACCGAAACGGGTGCAGAACGGCGGCTGGGCCCGCCAGGTCAACGCCACCGCCTTCCCGATTTCGACGACGATCGCCGGCGTGAACATGCGTCTCAATGCCGGCGGCATCCGTGAGCTGCACTGGCACCAGGCCGCCGAGTGGGCCGTGATGACCTATGGCCACGCCCGCATCACGACGCTGGACGCCGAGGGCCGGCCCTATGTCGCGGACGTGAAAACCGGCGACCTTTGGTACTTCCCCCCCGGCCTGCCGCACTCGCTGCAGGGCCTCGGCCCCGACGGCGCCGAGTTCGTGCTGGCCTTCGATAACGGCGCTGCCGGCGAATATAACACCCTGCTGCTGACCGACTGGGTCGCGCACACCCCGCCGGAAGTGCTCGCCAAGAATTTCGGCGTACCCGCGGACACGTTCAAGAACATCCCCGTCGATCAAAAGTGGATCTTCCAGGGCGAGCTGCCGGGCGCGCTGATCGACGACCAGCGCCAGATCGCCTCCACGGCGGGCGCGCCGCCCTATCCGTTCATCTTCAAGCTGTCTGACATGACGCCGAACAAGGTGACGAAGAGCGGCAGCGTGCAGATCGCCGACAGCACGAACTTTAAGGCCTCAAAAACCGTCGCGGCGGCCCTGGTCACCGTGAAACCGGGCGGCATGCGCGAGATGCACTGGCACCCGAACGCCGATGAGTGGCAGTACTACGTCAAGGGCACGGGCCGCATGACCGTGTTCAACGCCGGCCCGGCCGCCGTCACCGCCGATTTCAATCCCGGCGATATCGGCTATGTGGTCAAGAATCTCGGTCACTACATCGAGAATACCGGCAACACCGATCTCGTGTTCCTGGAAATCTTCAAAACCGACAAGTACGAGGAAGTGTCGCTGAACAACTGGCTGGCGCATACGCCGGTCGCACAGGTCGCAGCGACCCTGAACCTCGATCCCAAGGTGGTCGCGCAATTCCAGAAAACCCGCGCCGAGGTGGTTCCCGCGTAACGGCCGCGACCGGTTTCTCGCGAGCGGGCCGTGCTGGTGGCGCCAGCACGGCCTTTTTTAGCGCTCCGTGCTGGAACGGTTCTTGCTTGTTTTTAATCATGAACATAACGGAAGATTTCGCCCCGTTCGGGGATTATCGCACCTGGTATCGGATCACCGGCGACCTGAGCTCCCCCAAACCACCGCTCTTCGTCCTGCATGGCGGCCCAGGATGCACGCATGACTACGTGGATTCGTTGAAGGAGCTGGCCGCGACCGGCCGCGCCGTGATCCATTACGACCAGATCGGCAACGGCAAATCCACGCATCTGCGCGACAAGGGGGCAGATTTTTGGACGCCAGAGCTTTTCATCGACGAGCTGAACAACCTAAGCGCGCATCTCGGCTGCGAAACATTCGATGTCTTCGGGCAGTCCTGGGGCGGCATGCTGGGCGCGCAATTTGCGACCACCCAACCTGCGGGCTTGCGCAAACTCGTCATCGCCGACAGCCCGGCGGATATGCGAACCTGGGTCGCCGAAGCCAACCGCCTGCGGCTGGATTTGCCGGCCGACGTGCAGGCGGCACTAACGGCGCACGAAACCGCGGGGAGCACCGATAGCCCGGAATACGAGCAGGCGGTGCTGGCTTTTTACGCGAAACATGTCTGCCGCATACAGCCCATGCCGCCCGAAGTCGCGCGCACCTTCGCCGCCATCGCGGAGGACCCGACCGTGTATCACACCATGAACGGCCCCAGCGAATTTTTCGTGATCGGCACCTTGAAGGATTGGAGCATCATCGACCGGCTGGACCGGATCACTGTTCCAACCCTGCTGATTTCCGGCCGGCATGATGAAGCCACCATCGCGTGCGTCTCGCCCTATTTGCACGGCATAAAAGACGTGCGCTGGCATATTTTTGGCGACTCCAGCCATATGCCGCATGTCGAGGAGAAGGCCGCCTGCCTCGCCGTCGTCGCCGCATTTCTTGACCGTTGAACGGAGCGTTTATGATCGACCTGAAAAAAGCCGCACTCGTTATCATCGCGGCCTGCGCCCTGGCGCCGGCAGCACAGGCGCAGGAGCACCGCGGCGGCACGCTGCAGCTTGTGTCCGCGTCGGCGGCTGGCACGATCGACCCGCAGGTCAACTATACCAACCAATACTGGCAGCTTTTCATCAACATCTATGACGGTCTGGTGACCTTCAAAAAAACCGCAGGTACCGCCAGCAATGATGTCGTGCCGGACCTCGCGGTCGCGATCCCGCAGCCGCAGGATGGCGGCCGGACCTATGTCTTCACCCTGCGCCCGGGGATTAAATTCTCCAACGGCGCGCCAGTGACGCCAGACGACGTAGTCGCGACATTCGAGCGGATTTTCAAGGTGAACAACCCCAACGCCGGGTCCTGGTACAATAACATCGTCGGTGGCGATGCGTGCCTGAAGGCGGCCGCCACCTGCACTCTCCCGGACGGCGTGATCGCCGACGACAAGGCGGACACGATTACGTTCCATCTGGTCAACCCGAACCCGGAATTCCTTTTCCAGATTGCCGTGCCCTTCGCCTCCATCGTGCCGGCCGGCACGCCCGCGAAAGACATGGGGACGGTGCCGGTGCCCGGGACCGGCGCCTATATGATCACCAGCTACGATCCGCAAAAAGCGTTGATCGTGAAGCGCAATCCCTATTTCAAAGTCTGGAATGCCGCTGCGCAGCCCGACGGCTACGTCGATGAGATCGATTTCAATTTCGGCATCACCGACGAGAATGGCATCACCGCGGTCGAGAACGGCAGCTACGACTGGGAGTTCGATCCCGCGCCCGCCGACCGGTTGGCCGAAATGAGCACGCGCTTTGCCTCCCAGGTGCATATCGATCCGTTGCTCGCGATCTACTACGCCGCGATGAACACCAACCTCGCGCCCTTCAACAATTTTGACGCGCGGCTTGCCCTCAACTACGCGATCAACCGCAAGGATACCGTGCAAATCTTCGGGGGCAAGAAGCTCGCTGTACCGAACTGCCAGGTTCTGCCGCCCGATTTTCCAGGCTACCAGCCCTACTGCCCCTACACCCTGAATCCGGGGACCAAATGGAGCGCGCCGGATCTGGCAAAAGCCAAAGCCTACATGGCGAAATCCGGTGAAGCCGGGCAGAAGGTCACCGTGATAACGGACGACCAGGGTGTCGACCCGGCCCTTGGCACCTATGTCGCGAGCGTGCTCAACAAACTCGGCTTCGTCGCGACGACACACGTGCTCTCCGCCAACATCCAGTTCAACTACATTCAAAATACGAACAACAAGGTCCAGATCAGCATAACCCAGTGGTATCAGGACTATCCGGCCGCGTCCGACTTCCTGAACGTATTGCTGACCTGCGGGCAGATCCACCCGGGCTCGGACAACTCGATCAACATCGCCGGCTACTGCAACAAACAGTATGACGCCAACGTGCAGGCAGTGCTGAAAACGGCCGTGACCGATCCTGCAAAAGCCAACAGCGAATGGGCGGCGATCGACAAACAGGCGACCGACGCCGCTCCCTGGGCCACCATGTTTACGCCCAAACAATTGGACTTCGTGAGCAAGCGCCTCGGGAATTTCACATATAGCGACCAGTTCCACATGCTGTTCGACAAGGTCTGGGTGCAATAGGCATTGCCTCGGCGTACAGCTCACGAAGCCGCGGGACCGTGGGCGAGCGGCTTTGGAAAACTGGTTCGCGACCGGGTGGCGATGGCGGCGGCGACCATTTTGGTACTGGTGGTCGCCGCATGCATAGCCGCGCCCTGGTACGCCGCCCATGTTTCCCAAACGGATCCGTTCGCGTCCGACCTCGATGGCTCGATCACGCTGAACGGCCAGCCGGTTGATATTATGCAAAGTGCGGATACCGGCTTTGGCGTGACGCCGATCGGGCCGACATGGTCGGCGCATTATTTTTTGGGTGCCGATAATCAGGGGCGCGATGTCGCAGCACGCCTGCTTTATGGCGGGCGCAATTCATTGTTGATCGCGGGCGGTGCCACGCTGATCTGCCTGTTGCTGGCGGGCCTCGTTGGTACGGTCGCTGGTTTTTCCGGCGGCATCATCGATATGATCCTCGCCCGCGCGCTTGACGTGCTCTGGGCATTCCCGGTTTATCTGCTCGCAATTTCGCTCTCCGCCGTGTTGATCAGCCATGGCCTGCAGATCGGCCCCATCGTGGTCAGCTCGGACAGCCTGCTGATCCCTGTTTCTATCATCGGGTTAGTCTTTGTCCCGTACGTGGCGCGGCCGATCCGCGGCCAGGTGCTCCAACTGGCGCAGAGCGACTTTGTCCTGGCGGCGCGCTGCCTCGGCGTCCCACGCCCGCGCATCCTGTGGAAGGACATCATGCCGAATGTGACGACGACGCTGATCGTGTTCACGCCGCTGATGATGGCGCTGAACATGTTGACCGAGGCCGCCCTGTCTTTTCTCTCGATCGGCGTGCAACCACCGGCGGCAAGCTGGGGCACCATCATTCTCGATGGCGAGGGATTGCTCTACACCCGCCCGATGGTGGCGGTCGCCCCTGGCATCGCCATCATGATCACCGTTGTCGCGCTCAACTTCCTGGGCGATGGCGTGCGCGAAGCGTTCGATCCGCGCGCCAAGCTGCGCGTCCAGAAATGATTTTCCTACTCCTGCTCAGGCGCCTCGGTGAGATGGTGTTCGTGCTGTTCTGCATCAGCCTGCTGGTATTCCTGATCTTCTTTGCAACACCGGGAGCCGATCCGGCAGCGCGCATTGCGGGAAGAGGTGCAACGCCGCAGACGCTGGCAGCGGTGCGACACAGCTTCGGCCTGGATCAACCTTGGCCCGTGCAATACGGCCTGATGATGAAGCATCTTTTCATCACGCGCGACCTCACCTCGTTCGTGAATATCGGGCAGAAGGTGGTGCCGGCCGTTCTGCAGGCGGCTCCCGTCACGTTATCACTGGTGTTTGGTGCGGCGATCATCTGGCTGACGATGGCGGTTCTGGTCGGTGTCGCGGCCGCCACATGGCGCGGGAGTTTGCTCGACCGCGCTTTGATGTTGCTCAGTCTCGTTGGCGTGTCGATGCCCGTCTTCTGGCTTGGTGAGGTCGCGAACCTGATCACGCAGGCGCGATTCCATAACACTTGGTTGTTTTCATGGGTGCCTCCCCTGGGCTATGTGCCGCTAACACAGAACCCGTTGATGTGGTTCAAGAGTCTCATCGTGCCGTGGACAGTTCTGGCGGTCACGTATATTGGCCTGTACGGTCGTGTGCTGCGCGCCAACCTCGTCGAGGCGATGAACGAGGACTATATCCGCACAGCGCGCGCGAAAGGGTTGAGCGAGCGGCAGATCATATTTCGCCACGCGCTCCGGATGTCATTGATCACTCTGGTTTCGATGTTCGGCCTCGATTTCGGCGCCCTGGTCGGCGGCGGGGCCCTGTTGATCGAGGTTGTGTCATCGCTGCCCGGTGTTGGCATGCTGACTTACCAGGCGCTACAGAATCTCGACCTGCCATTCATCATGGCGACCGTGATGTATGGCGCGATTTTCATTGTCGCCGCCAATACGGTCGTCGACATGCTCTACGTGGTGATCGATCCCCGCGCGCGAGATGGCCGGTAGATGGCGGCGCATGATGACGTCTTGCTCGACGTCCGGAATTTGCGGATATCCTTTCGCACGGCACGCGGTCTACTGCCGATCGTCGAGGGCGTTTCGTTTGTTATCCGTAAAAGCGAGATCGTAGCGATTGTTGGCGAGTCCGGATCCGGCAAAAGCCTGACTGCGCTCGCCATCATGCGGCTGATCACCGATCCGAATGCTCTCATCGAGGGTGAGATTTTCTTCGGCGACGATGACCTGCTGGCGCTGCCGGAGCCACGCATGCGGGCCTTGCGCGGCTCCGCAATCGCGATGATTTTTCAGGATCCGATGACCGCACTAACACCCGTCTACACGGTCGGCACGCAGATCGTCGAACAGATCCGGGCGCATCAAAAAATCTCCCGAGGGGCTGCAAAAAAACGCGCCGAGGAGTTGCTGCGCGCGATGGGTATCCCCTCGCCGCGCCAGGCAGCGGCGCGGTTTCCTCACCAATTATCCGGTGGGATGCGCCAACGGGTGATGATCGCCATGGCGCTTTCCTGCGATCCGGCCTTGCTGATCGCCGACGAGCCGACGACGGCGCTGGATGTGACGGTGCAGGCGCAGATCTTGGAACTGCTTTTGAAACTGCGGACGGATTTCGGTTCTTCGGTACTGCTGATCACGCACGACATGGGCGTTGTGGCGCAGGTGGCCGACCGTGTGGCCGTGATGTATGCCGGCGCCGTCGCGGAAGCCGGCAGCACCGCGGAGATGTTTGCGCACCCCATGCACCCGTATACGATCGGACTTCTGGACGCCATTCCCAAACTATACGGCGAGCGCGTGGCCCGTATGCCGGCGATACCAGGCGCACCGCCGCCGCCGCATGAGAAACCCGCCGGCTGCACATTTTCTCCGCGCTGCCCGTTTCGTATCGAGACATGCGCGGCGCGTCCCCCCCTGGTTGAGAAAGCGGGACGACTTCTCGCCTGCTTCCGGGCCGGTGAAGTATGACGCCTGTTGTTTTAAAAGCTGAGCATCTGACGAAGACCTTTGTGACCGGCAGCCGCTTGGCGCCGGGCGGGCGGCAAGTTACCCAGGCGCTGAGCGATGTCTCGCTTGATGTCTTTGCGGGTGAGACGCTTGGATTGGTCGGTGAATCCGGTTGCGGAAAATCAACGCTTGGCCGCTGCCTGTTGAAACTCTACACGCCGGATTCCGGGCGGGTGTTATTTCATGGCCACGAGCTAACACGCATGACGGAGCGTCAGTTGCGGCCGCTACGCGCAAAAATGCAGATGGTATTTCAGGATCCTTCGGCCTCGCTCAACCCGCGGCGGCGCGTCGGTGACCTGATCGCCGAACCGCTCCGGGTCCATAATTTCGGCAGCGAAGCCGCTATCGAGGCGCGGCTGGTCGCCTTGATGAACATGGTCGGCCTCGCACCCGAATATCTGAACCGCTTCCCGCACGAGTTCTCTGGCGGTCAACGCCAGCGCATCGGCATCGCCCGCGCCATCGCCCTTTCACCCAATCTGATCATCGCTGATGAACCGGTATCGGCACTCGACGTGTCTGTGCAGGCGCAAATCGTCAACCTGCTCGCCGACCTGCAGGAAACGCTGGATTTAACCTATATCTTTATCGCGCATGATCTCAGCATCATCCGGCAGATCGCAGATCGCGTCGCGGTCATGTACCTCGGCGCCATCGTCGAGATCGGTGAGACGGACGCGGTGATGCACAACCCCGCGCACCCCTACACCACGGCACTGATATCGGCCGTCCCGGAACCGGACCCGACGCTGCGCAGGGCCCGCACCATCCTAGAAGGTGATCCGCCCTCGCCTGCCAATCCGCCAGCCGGCTGCCGCTTTCATACGCGTTGCCCGGTGGTTCAGGCGCGTTGCCGTGTTGAGCGGCCAGAGTTGCAGCCAGCCGGCGCGGCACGAACCGTGGCGTGCCACTATCCGGTGCACCGGGAATCGAGCTAGAAGATGGCTTGAAAAGCGCTACTTTTTTGAAAAAAAGTAGCAAAAAACTTTTGCTCCTGAGTGCCGGCACGCTGTCAGATCCGATGACCCAGAATAACAAAGTTTTTTTGCTACTTTTTGTTCACAAAAAGTAGCGCTTACTTCCTAAACATCCGACATCACAGTCGCCACCGGGTAGATCCTCTCCGTCGGCCGCGCGTTAGCCTTTTGCGGCTCGTCGATCTGGAACTGCCCGATCAGGCCCGCGAGTTCTTCCGCCTCGTTAGCCAGGCTGTGGCTCGCGGCGGTCGCTTGTTCCACCATCGCGGCGTTCTGCTGCGTCACCTGGTCCATCTGGTTGACGGCGGTGTTGACCTCGCTAAGTCCAAGGGACTGCTCCTGCGCAGAAGCGGCGATTTCGGTGATCACCTGATTCACCTGCGTCACCTGCTCGAGGATTCGGGTTAGCGCCCGGCCGGTCTCACCGACTAGGCGCACACCGTTATTGACCTGGCCGCCGGAGGCCGAGATCAGCGCCTTGATTTCCTTCGCAGCGTCCGCTGAGCGTTGCGCCAGTGCACGCACCTCGGTGGCGACGACCGCAAACCCTCGTCCGGCATCACCGGCGCGCGCCGCTTCCACGCCGGCATTGAGCGCCAACAGGTTCGTCTGGAATGCAATTTCGTCGATCACGCCGATGATGTTGCCAATCTGCTTGGACGATCCTTCGATCGCGCGCATTGCTTCGACTGTCTCGCCAACAACGGCACTGGATTTTTCAGCGTCGACCTTCGTGTTGGCAACCAGGCTGCGCGCCTCGCGCGCACTCTCCGCACTCTTGCGGACTGTCGCGGTGATTTCATCGAGGGCAGCGGCCGTCTGTTCGAGGCTCGCCGCCTGCTGCTCCGTGCGACGCGACAGGTCATCGGAGGCCTGCGTGATTTCGCTCGCGCCCGCACGCACGCCCTGGGTATTGCCGGCGATGGCGCGCATGGTTTCCTGCAGATTATCCATCGCGTTATTGAAGTCCTGCCGCAACGTCTCGTAATCGGCGGCGAACGGCTTTTGCAGGCGGTACAGCAAGTCGCCGCTGGAGAGCTTGGCAAGGCCGGCGGCAACCGAGGTCACGACAAAGTTTTGTTGCGCACTGGCCGCCTTCTGTTCGGCCTCCGCGCGGGCGCGAAGTTCAGCTGCATGCTGGCGCGATGCCTCCGCCTCGCCTTCAAGCCGGCGCTTCTCGATCGCGGCGTCTTTGAAAACCTGCACGGCGCCTGCCATGCGGCCGATCTCGTCGCGCCGTTCAATGCCGGGGATGTCAGTCGCCGTCTCACCCTCAGCAAGCCGCGCCATCGCCGCGGCGAGCGTGGTCAGCAAGCTAGAGACAGATTTGCGCATGAACCACATGGCGCCGAGGAAGGCGAGGAAAAGCGGCACGAAGATGGAAGCAAGTCCGGCCATGCGGCTGTACATGTCTGTCGTCAGATCGTCTACGTAGAGTCCGGTACCGATCACCCAACCCCATTCGGGAACGGCGGCAGCATAGGAAATCTTTGGCTCCGGCTTTGTCGCGCCAGCTCTTGGAAAGTAGTAATGATGGAAGATCGGCGCTCCCGCTTTTGCCGCATCGATCATGGGCCCGTTAACGACGGTTCCGTAGGGATCCTTCAAGTAGTATCTGTTTGTCCCAATCGCTGATGTCATCGGCAAGTAGAGCGTGATGCCCTGATAATCGTAGACAAAGAAATAATCGCTCTTGTTATATCTGACGCCGCCTAACATCGCGATCGCCTCGCGTTGCGCTTCGGCTCGGCTTATCTTTCCAGCGGCTGCAAGTCTGACGTAGTTCTCAGTCCCTGCAACGGCCACTTGTACCAGAGCGCGTATTTCGTTCTCGCGCGACTGCAGCGCCAAATCATAGCTGGTCTTGAGGCCGAGGCCGAGTGCAATCAATGTCATGATCACACCTGCGGACCCGAGCAATGTAAATTGCCGAGTAATCGACAGACGCAACGTCATATTAAACTCCGCATCTGATAAAATTACGCTAAAGTAACAACCAATCGGCAGAATAACAAACAAAAAATGCTCACAGCCGTACCAAATACGGGCTCCTTTTATTAGAAAAAATCGACGGTGCCCGCGTCCGCCGACGGCTCCATCTCTGCCGCACCGACAAGCCGGTCGGCCAGGGCTGAAAGTTTAATGACACCGACAGCGTCCTGTGTGTCAACAATCCAGTTCGCAGGCACGTTTTTCGTCAGCACATTGACGAACATGGCGAGCGCGTCGAGGCGCTGCGAGAACAGATCGAGCATCTGCACATTGCGCAGACAATCCGGGTCATCGGCGAGGCGCATCAGCGCCGGGCTCAGCACCGCCTGCATCTCATCGGCGAGCTGGCTGAGCTCGGCGAATTCGCTCGCCAGAGAGAATAGCACGCCAAGGAGCGGGGTCTCGCTCATCGGTAGTTCGGCAGCGCCCGGACGTGTCATTTCACTATCTCCACGTTAAAACAATTCAACATCGCCGCCGGCCTGCACCGGCACGCGGGCACGCATCCTGTCTTCGGCCGCGATCACGCCGGTCTGATCCTGACCGATGAAAACCTGGCGCGCGCGCCCGCTCACCGGCCAGAACTGGATGCGCCGGCCGTGCTGGCCGCGCAGACTGCTGCTGACCAGCGCGATCTTTTCGGCCGCGAGAAACTGCTCCGCAAAGGCCGCGTTCATCTCGCCGACATCGGTCAGCCCCTCGACCATGCGCGCGCCGCCAAATAATTTCGCCTGCAGCCGCCGGCGCTGCGCGCCCTTGTCCAGCAGGCCGTTGACGAGCAGCTCCATCGCGTGCACGCCATAGCGCACCGAGCGATCGCTGTTAGGCGCACGGGCGTCGGAGGATCGTTCGCCGGGCAGCAGGAAATGGTTCATCCCGCCATAGCCCGCGACCGCATCCCACATGCATGCAGCCACGCAAGAGCCAAGGATGGTGGTCAGAACCACGTTCGGATCGTTATCGACATGCTGTTCGCCCTGCACGATGTTGATCTTGCGGGTCGGTCCGTCACTCCAGGCGCTCATGTGCTGACGCTCCCAAACAATTCGAAGTGTCCGTTGAACTCACTCATGCCGAGCGCTCCTTGCGCGGCCGGCTATCGGCACCGGCGCTGCAAACCTGCAGCACCTTGGACGCGATTTTTTGCAGCGGCAGCTGCGTCTCGACGGCGCCGATCTCGTAGGCGACGCGCGGCATGCCGTACACCACGCTGCTCGCCTCGTCCTGCCCGATGGTGGTGGCACCGGCGCGGCGTAGCTCTAGCAGGCCATCGGCGCCGTCGCGGCCCATGCCGGTGAGGATGACGCCGACCGCCTGGCCGCCGACGGAGCGGACCATCGACTTGAACATCACGTCGACCGACGGGCGATGGCCGTTCACGCGCTCGGCGCGGCTCAGCCGGCAAAGGCTCGTGCTGGAGCGCGAGATTTCGAGATGCGCGTCGCCGGGGGCGAGGTAGATATGCCCCGGCAACAGGGCAGCGCCGTCGCTCGCTTCCGCAACCCTCGCAGCGCAGAGCCGGTTCAGCCGCTCGGCAAAGCTTTTCGTGAAGGTTGCCGGCATGTGCTGGCTGATGATCGTCGGGGGACATTCCGCCGGAAACTGCGAGAGAATGGTAATCAGCGCCTCGACGCCGCCGGTCGAGGAGCCGATGCCGAGCAGCCGTCCATCAGAGACGAAGCCGCTCGCCGCCGGCCGCGCGACCGGCTCCGGCCCGCTGCGCACGCGCCGGGATTTCGCCGCCGCTTTCACTTTTTCCGGCAGCTGGCTGAACCCCTCGGAGTTCAGCGAGGTCGGCTTGGCCACGCAGTCGAACGCACCGAGCTCGAGCGCGCGCAGGTTGGCCTCCGCCCCCTCCTGCGTCAGGGTCGACACCATGATCACCGGCGTCGGCCGCAGGCGCATGATCTTTTCGAGGAACTCGAGGCCGTTCATGTTCGGCATCTCGATGTCGAGCGTGACGACGTCCGGGTAGAGCTGCTTGATCGCCTGGCGCGCCTCGAGCGGCTCGGATGCTTCGCCGACCACTTCGATCTCGGGATCGCTGCGCAGCAAGGTGATGATCATGCTGCGCATCGTTGGTGAATCATCGACGACAAGAACACGGACGCTCATCGTCAACCGGCCTTACGCTGGGCGTGGCGATAGGTGGTGATCCCATCGCTCACGAGCTGGGTGGCGGCGGGCCCGGCGACACGCTCGGAATGACCGATATAGAGCGCGCCGGCGCCATGCAGCAGCGGCACCATGCGCGACCATAATTTCATCTGCGTCTCGTGGTCGAAATAAATCACGACGTTGCGGCAGAAAATCGCATGAAACTTGCTGCGCATCGGCCAGGTCTCGATCAGGTTGAGACGGCGGAAGGCGACCAGCGCGCGCAGCTCGGGGCCGACCTCATAGGCGCCGTTCGCCCCGCGCTGGAACCAGCGCTGCAGTAAGGCGGGCTGGATGCCGCCGAGCAGGTTGGCGTCATAGACACCGGCAGCCCCCTTGGCGACCATGTTATGGTCGATGTCCGTCGCCAGCACCTTGATATCGCGGCTGGCGGCGTCCGGCAGCATCGAGAGGATCGTGAGCGCGATCGAATAGGGTTCCTGGCCGCTGGAACAGGCCGCCGACCAGAACCGCACGCGCCCGCCGCGTTTCAGCTCCTCGATCGCGACCGGCAGGATGGCGGTTTTCAGATGCTCGAAATGATGCGGCTCGCGAAAGAACGCGGTGACGTTCGTGGTCAGCGCCGCGATCATCGCCTGGCGCTCTTCATGCGCGTCCGGGTGGCTGACGAGGTCGCAATACTCGTCGAACTTCGTCAGCTGCAGCACGCGCAGGCGCTTGGCGAGGCGCGAATAGACGAGGTTGGCCTTGCTGCGCTCGAGCGCGATGCCGGTATCGGCATGCATGATCGCCGCGATGCGCGCAAAATCTCGTTCCGACAGATGGAACTCGGTGGCGCTGACCAGCGTGTCCTGCCGCCCGCCGCCCCCCGTGCCGGGCTCTCCCGCTCTCATGCCATTTCGCGTTCAGCCGCCGGCAACAGGTTTTCGAGCGACACCAGGCTGATCATGCGTCCGTCGACCGACAGCAGCCCGCGGACAAATGTTTTCACCATGGAGGACGCGACATCGGGCGTCGGCTGGATGTTGTTATCGGTGGTGGTGAGGATATCGGAGACCGCATCCACCAGCAGTCCGACGACCTGACCCTCGCTCTGCACGACGATGATGACGTTGCGCTCGCTGGGCTCGCTGCTGGGCAGCCCGAGGCGCACCGCGAAATCGACGATCGGCAGCACCGAGCCGCGCAGGTTGATAACGCCGCGCACGTATTTCGGCGATTTCGGCAGCACGGTTGCCGGCGTCCACCCGCGTATCTCGCGCACCATCATGATGTCGATGCAGAATTCCTGCTCGCCGATGCGAAAGGCAATGAGCTCTTTATCTTCAGGCTGAATTTTAAGCGCGACGTTCATGGTCAATTCACCTCAAAAAGGGCTGCAGACTGGGATTTTTCCAAACGGGCGGCCTCGGTGCGCGTGGCCGATACGATGGCGTCGATATCGAGGATGAGAGCGACGCGGCCGTTACCCATCACGGTTGCGGCCGCGATGCCCGGCACGGCGCGGTAATTCGCCTCGAGGCTCTTGATCACGACCTGGCGCTGGCCGTCGATGGCATCGACCAGCAGCACCGCGCGCGCGCCGCCATCGCCTTCCACCATGAGGGCGACGGAATTCTCGGGGTCGAGCGGCTCATCGGCGAAGCCGAGCGCATCGGCGATGTCGACGACGGGGATGTAGCCGCCGCGCAGCGTGATGACTTTGAGCTCGACGCCGAGCTGGTGCACGTTCTCGGCCTTCGGCTTCAGCGTCTCGATGATGGCGCCGAGCGGCACGATCAGCGTATGCCCGGCGGCGCGCACGACCATGCCGTCCAGCACCGCGAGTGTGAGCGGCAGGCTGAGCGTGAAGGTCGAGCCAGCACCCGGCTGCGAGGCGATCGAGATGCGCCCGCCGAGCGCCTGCACGGACTGGCGCACCACGTCCATCCCCACGCCACGGCCGGAGATGTTGGAGATCGTGCTCGCGGTCGAGAAGCCGGGGAGGAAGATCAGGTTGTCGATCTCGTCATCGGTCAGCTGCGCATCCGGCGCGATCAGGCCGCGCTCGATCGCCTTGGCCTTGACGCGGGAACGGTTGATGCCCGCCCCGTCATCGGCGACCTCGAGCACGATACGGCCGGAGCGATGCAGCGCGTTCAGCTTGACCACGCCCTCGGCCGGCTTGCCGGCGGCAACCCGCGCCTCCGGGCTCTCAAGCCCATGGTCGATCGCGTTGCGGATCATATGCGTCAGCGGGTCGGTGATCCGCTCGATCACGGTCTTGTCCACCTCCGTGCCTTCGCCCTCCATCACCAGGCGCACCTGCTTGGAGGTCTGGTGGGCGAGCTCGCGCACGAGGCGCGGCATACGCTGGAACACCGAGCGCACCGGCTGCGCGCGGATCGCCATCACGCTGTCCTGGATGTCGCGGGTCAGATGCTCGAGCTCCTCGAGCGCCATCGCGACCGCGGAGCCGCGCGCGATGCCGGCCTCCAGCACGCGCTGGCTCAGCATCGCCTCGTTGATCACGAGCTCGCCGACGAGGTCGATCAGCCGGTCGACACGGTCGAGGTCCACACGGATGGTGGCGCTGACGGCGGCTCCGGATTCCGCTTTCGCCGCCATCGCCTCGACCGCATTGGCGGCCGGCATGGCGGCGGCCTCGTGCACCGGATGGTCGTGCACGGGTTCGGCCGCCGCCGGGGCGGGCTCGGGCTCCGCCACGGCCGTCTCTTCCTCCGGCGGCGCATCGCCGGCACCGAAGAAGACAAAGCCCTCGATCCCCTCAAGCTCGTCATTCGCCGCCGGCGCCTCCGCCGTCGCGGGCGCGATCGCGAGTTCGCAGTCATCCTCGACAAACTCGAAAATCTCGCGCAGGTCGGCCTCGCTCGCATCGCTCTCCAGCGTGATGGTCCAGTCGAGATACGCACCTTCGGGGTCGATGGCATCGAGGTCCGGCACGGACGCCGTGTTGGCCGTAACCTGCATCTCGCCGAGACGGCCAAGTTCACGCAGCAACAGGAGCGCCTCGTTGCCCTTCGCGTAAAGATCGGCGTTCGGCTTGAAGGCGAGCTGCCAGCTATTGGCCGCTTTCGGCGGCGGCGCTGCCTTCGGGGGGGCTGCCGTGACCACGGCCGCGGGTGCGGCGGGTGCTGGCGCCGCACCGGGATTGGTCAGCCGCTTGAGGTCCGCGATGATCACCTCGCTGCGGGCATTATCCGGCGCCGTGCCCTGGCGGGCGGCCCGCGTGAGGTCGGCGAGCTGGTCGGCCGCCTGCAGCAGCACGCTCATGACAGCCGGCGTGCTCGAGAGCCGGCCGGCCCGCACGCCGTCGAGCGTCGTCTCGAAGGCATGGGCAAAGCGCACCAGGTCGTCCAGGCCAAAAATGCCGGCGCCGCCCTTAATAGAGTGCACCGCCCGGAACACGGCGTTGACCGTATCTGCCTCGGCGCTGCCCTCCTGCATGCGGATCAGACCGGCCTCGAGCTCGGAGAGCTGCTCCTCGCATTCCTGGAAGAAGGTATCGCGGATCGCCGCCATCGGGTCGCTCATGATGCGCGCCCCTCAGCCGGTGACGCGGCGAATGGCGGCAACCAGCTTGACGGGATCGAACGGCTTGACGATCCACCCTGTCGCTCCCGCCTCCTTCGCCCGGCCCTTCTTCTCGACATCGACCTCCGTGGTCAGCACCAGCACGGGCATCGCCTTGTGCGACTCGTCGCGCCGCACCGCCTCGATGAAGCCGAAGCCATCGAGACGCGGCATGTTGATGTCGGTGACGATCACATCCGGCGTCTCCTGCGCCAGGACTTCGAGCCCGTGCACGCCGTCTTCGGCCTGCAGCACCCGGAAGCCGGCCTCCACGAGCGAATGTTTGAGCATGTCGCGCATCGTGCGCGAATCATCGACGGTGAGAACCGTGGTTGTCATTGCGCAAGTTCCTTTTGATGTTCGAGGTCGGCCTGGGCGAGCCCAAGTATTTTGAGCGCGCCCGTAAAATCCTCCGAGGGTGCGTCGATGTGCAAAGGCAGGCCTTCGGCGGCCCAGCTGCGCTGCGCCGCCAGCAGAACCTGCAGACATTGCGCGCCGAGCCGCTGCACCTCGGCGGCTTCAATCCGCAGGGGTAAGCCGCGCTTGCTCAGCAGCTGCTCCCTGAGGGCGGCCGCCGCCTGCAGGTCGAGCACGGCGGGCAGCTTCAGCACGGCGTCTTCAGCCTTCGTTGCCAGCATGGTGGATTGCCCCTTTCGTCGGTCCGGCCGCTTTGTCAAAACTCATCCCAATCATCTTGTTGCGACAGCGCGTTCGCCCCGGCGCCCGCTTTGGCGCGCCGCGGCGCCAAAGCCGGCGACGGTGCGGCGGCGGTCAAGGCCCTCGGCTCTGGCGCCGGCAGCCGCGGCCGCGCTGCGTTGCGGGGCGTTGCGGAGACGGCGGCGCGCGGCGTCGCGGGTGCCGACATCCCGCCGCCGATCTCGAACTGGCCGACCAGCCGCGCCAGCTCCTCGGCTTCGGTCGCGAGGCTATGGCTCGCTGCCGTCGCCTGCTCGACCATCGCCGCGTTCTGCTGCGTCACCTGGTCCATCTGGTTGACGGCGGTATTCACCTCGCCAAGCCCCGTCGCCTGCTCCTGCGCGGACGCCGCAATTTCACCGATCAGCGTGTTGAGCTGCGCAACCTGATCGGCGATGCGGGTCAGGGCCTTGCCGGTCTCGCCGACCAGCCCGACCCCGGCATCCACCTGTCGCGCGGATGCGGAAATCAGCGCCTTGATCTCTTTCGCCGCATCGGCGGAGCGCTGCGCGAGCGAGCGCACTTCGGTTGCGACCACGGCGAACCCACGGCCCGCATCGCCCGCGCGCGCCGCCTCGACCCCGGCATTGAGTGCGAGCAGATTGGTCTGGAAGGCGATCTCGTCGATCACGCCGATGATGTTGCCGATCTGCTTGGACGAGGTCTCGATGCCGCTCATCGCCCCCACGGTCTTGCGCACGACCTCGCCCGAGTGTTCCGCATCGGTCTTGGCGGTGGCGGCAAGCTCGCGCGCCTCGCGGGCCGCCGCAGCGGTGCGCTGCACGGTCGCGGTGATCTCATCCAAGGCCGCCGCGGTCTGCTCCAGGCTCGCAGCCTGCTGCTCGGTCCGCCGCGAGAGATCGTCGGAGGCCTGGGTGATCTCGCCCGCTCCCGCGCGCACGCCTTGCGTGTTGGCCGCGATCGCCTTCATGGTGTCCTGCAGCTTTTCAACGGCCACATTGAAATCCCGGCGCAGCTGCTCGTACTCCGCCGAGAACTGCGTGCTGAGGCGATAGACGAGGTCGCCGTCCGAGAGCCGGGCGAGCCCGGCCGCGAGCTGGTCGACCACCGCCGCCTGCGCCGCCGCCGCCGCCGCCCGCTCCGCCTCGGCGCGCGCGCGCTCCGCATCGGCCTGGCTGCGCGCCGAAGCCGCGAGCGTTTCCATGCGGCCCTTCTCGATGCCGGACTGCTTGAACACCTCGACGGTGCGCGCCATCGCGCCGATCTCGTCGCCGCGCGCGCGGCCGGGAATTTCCGGTGAATAATCGCCGGCGGCCAGGCGGTCCATGGTGCCTTGAAGGGTCTTCACCGGCTGGACGACCCAGGACCGGATGGCGAAAAAGCCGCCGGTGAGCACAATCGCGAGGCCGGCCAGCAGGAAAACATAAGTCAGGAGAATGACGGTCCACGTGGAGCCGGCGAGGCTGCCGACCTTTGCCGTGGTATGCTTGAACAGCGCCGTCGACACCGCCGTCATTCTTTGTGTCAGCGGGGCGAACAGCGGCGAACAGTTCGCGAGATACTTGGTCTGCGCCGTGTCGGTCTGGCCCGCCAGGGCATCGGTAACGGTAGCGGCGCAGACGCTTATCAAGCTGTCGCCATCGGAGGCCAAGGCGGCGATGTCACTCGCCTGATCGGGCACGAGCGCTTGCGCGTCGCTCAACGAGGCATCGAATTTCGCCTGGTCTGTGTGCAGGGCGCTCTGGGCGGCGCGCATGCCCACACCGGAGGTCTCGACCAGCAACTGCGCGATATCCCCGCGCATCGCGACGAGCGACCGGTCGGCGATGCGCAGCTTCGCACCCGCCAGCACCGGACCGGTCATCAGCCCGGTATAGCCGGCGCCGATCGCCTGCATCTGCGTCGTCGTGTAAATCGTGGCGCCGATCGAAAAAAGACCGAACACCGCCATGATCAGAATGAACTTTCCGAGGACGGGAATACGACCCATAGACACCCCTTATAACGTAGCCGAGCGGTCAGGCAGCCGCGGTCCCCGGCGCGCGGGCCGGAGCAAAAACGGCGACCTAATCATCTATTCACTTTATTTTTTGAAAGTTTGCCTAAATTCGGCCGCGACAGCGTAAGATTTTTACTTTTTCTTAGTCTGCTGCTCACATTACGGCGAGGCGGCCAGAACCTGAGCCCGTAGTGCCGCGAACCCCTCCGTTATCGCCATATCATTGCGCCGCCACCACAATCAACAATAACGTCAACGTTATGGACGCGGCGGGGCGCGCCCGGCCTTCAGCCCGTTGCCGCCAGCGGCGACGGCTCTTCCAAAGATGTCAGGCGGATCTTGTATTGATCACGGCCGACGGCGACGACCTCGCCGGTCGCTACCAGCTGGCCGTTGGCAAAAATATTCAGCGGCTCGTCCGCCAGCTGGTCGAGGACGACGACCTGCCCCGCCGTCAGCTCCCGCAATTCCTTCAGGGGGATCTTGGTCCGCCCGAGCTCGACCGCGACCGCGAGCGTCACGCTCTCGAACACGTTTTTTACCGACCGGCGCAGCGGCAATGTCCTCGCCCCCTGGCCTGCGGGCCCCTCGAGCGTGGCGGCCACGCGCCGCGCCAAGGCCGGCACGCTGTCACGCTGCAGCGGCCCTTTGACCCGAAAACAGGCATAGCCATCCGCCTGCCCGTAATCCGCCTGAAACGCATCAAGGCCGCCCGCCATCACCACGGCGTCGCTCAGCAGGCTGAAGGGCAGGATCTGGCCGACCTGCATCGTCTCAACGACATGCAGCGGCACCCGGGCGCGCGCGACCTCGACCCGCACGTCGATCGGCGTGTGCTCGGACAGCCGGCCAAGGGCGTTATGCCAGAGCTCATCGTTCTCGTTGCCGCCGGGCCCGATGCGGCTGCCCATACGCAGCTCCAGCGGCTCGAACCCCGAATAAGTGCCGATGATCGTGATCGAGCCAAAGCCGAGCTCGGTCTCGAGAATCCCGGTGCCCGAGACCATCCAGGTCTGGCTCTCGGCGATCGAGAGCATCCCGCTCGCACTCTCATAATGGCTGACGGCCGCATGGATCGGCATGAAGTTGCCGAAAACGTCAATCACCGACTTTATCGTGATGTCGATCAGCTTCTTGCCGTAGCGGATCTCCATGTTCGACAATTCGTTGCGGACATACATGTCGGAGCTCGCCGACCCGCAGATCTCGTCGACCAGCGCCCCGATCAGGTCGCCCTCGACGCAGACGATCATGCTGCCGGGGGCGGGCTTCATGTCGACCACACCCGCGATCATCAGGTTCGGTAGACCAGACAGAGCGGCCTCATGGCTGACAACACCGTTGACGCAGCTGAGGATGCGCACCTTGCAACGCAGCGTCTGCAAAATCTCAAAGCAGACCTTACGCATGATCAGCTCGGACAGCCCCTCCATGAGCAGCGAGCGCAGCTGCGGGGTGCTGGCGGCCGAGAGCAGATCGAGCGGCTCATACTCTTGAGTCTGGTCAAGCACTTCACGAATTCCTTGGGAGAGCTACGTGGTCATCGCGACCGGAAGTCATACCTGCGCGCTGCAGGACGTCAGCCCTTTGCCGGCCTGCCCTACTTGGAGGGCAGCAGGTGCTTGACGACGTAGAGCAGCTGCGGCGGCTTGGGCGGCTTGGTCAGCCAGCCGGACGCACCGGCCGTCTTCGCCTCATCACGCTTGCGCGCGTCGTCCTCGCCGCTCAGTACGATGATCGGCGTGAACTTTGTGGAGGTCAGCTTGCGGGCCTCCTTGATGAAGCCGATGCCGTCCATCTCGGGCATGTTGAGATCGGTCAGGATCACGGTCGGCTTCAGCCCGTTATTGAGCTGGTCGATCGCATCCTTGCCGTGCTCCGCCGTCGCCACCTCGTAATCCGCCGATTTCAGGATTGCCGATAACGTCATCAGCATGGTGGCCGAATCGTCAAGAATAAGTACCAACGCCATATTTAGCCTTTACTGGCGACATCAATGAAAGACAAAGTTATCAGAAAAGTTACTTAGATCGACGATGAATAGCAAGGTTTAAGTTTTTGGTAACCGAAGGTTTATCCGCATTTCACGCAATAATAACGGTGCCGATATGCCGGTGCGCCCGAACCCCGCAGCACGGGCCGCCCGGCCAGGAGCCGCCCGCGCGATGCAACCGGACGTGATGTAGGCCATCGCCGTATTCAACCTGCGGTTCTACCGCAGGCTTGCCTTACCCCACGCCCAAAGCGGCCAGGGCGCCGCGCAGCGCCCCGCCACCGCGACAGTTTTGTGTCATTTCGTGTAAAAGTTACTTTTCCAGAAACATTTACTTGACCTATGGGGCAAGGACTCGCCAAAAAACCCCAATCTCAAAATCATACAATTACCTGAAAGGCTGACCCGCCCGGTGAACGCGCGCACCAGACGCTGGAGTTCCTCATGCCGTCCGGACGCCCCTGCGGCGCCCAAGCCGCGCGCGCGCCGCACAGTATCACTAACGGACCGTCATGTCGAATATACTTGACACACAGATCGACGATTGTCCAACCGCCGTTGGGGAGTTGCAACTTTGGAACACCGCCGTCACGCCCGACATCCAGACCAGCGAGGTGGAGCGCCATTTTGTGGCGGACGCCACGCTGCCCGGCGTCATTGTCAGTTTCCCGAACGGCGAGTTTGGCATCCTGTCGCGCAAGAACCTGCTCTCGACCATCAGCAAGCCGTTCGGCCGCGAGGTCTTCATCAAGCGCCCGGTCAGCGAGCTGCTGAAAATGATCGACGTGACCCCCCTGGTCCTGGCCGCCGACACGCCGATCGCCGCCGCACTGAAGACCGCGATGTCGCGCCGCGATGACCTGTCTTTCGAGCCTCTCCTCGTGAAATACGAGAGTTTCGTCGGCCTGCTCGAGGTCAGCGAGCTGCTGACCGCCCAGGCGAACCTGCTCGAGCAGACCCTCCGATCCAAGGACACGCTGATCGCGGAGATCGAGCGCACGACGCACGAGCTGCGCGCCACGCTGGACGAGCAGGAGCGTCTCGCCGGCCAGTTATCGCAGGCCCGTGAAATCGCCCAGCACGAGGCGACGCACGATGCGCTCACCGGCCTGCCCAACCGCAAGCTGTTTCTCGAGGTCCTGGCGGGCGCGATCGCCAAACAGAAGGCCGATAAAGCGGTCGACAGCGGCGTGCTGTTCATCGACCTCGACCGTTTCAAGCTGGTCAACGACAGCCTCGGGCATGCCGCCGGCAACGAACTGCTGATCGAGGTCGCGGCCCGGCTGCGCCAGCTGGTGCGCCGCGCCGCGCCTGCAACGGCGACCGCGCCGGCGCGCGCGGCTGACACCGTGGCGCGGCTCTCCGGCGACGAATTCGCCATCCTGCTCGCCAATAAAGGCCGCGGCGGCGCGGAAGCCGCCGTCGCCAAACGTCTCCTCGCCGCCCTCGCCCGGCCCTTCACCCTGGGCGGTGTCACCGTCCATATCAGCGGCAGCATCGGCATCGTCGCCTCGATCGCGGGCTACGACAGTACCGAAGCGATCCTGCGGGATGCCGACATCGCCATGTACCAGGCCAAAAGCCATGGCAAGGCCTGCGCCGTGACCTTCGAGCCCGCGATGCGCGACAAGGTCGAGAGCCGCCTCTACATCGAGAACAGCCTGCGCGATGCGATTTCGAAAGAGGCCTTCATCCTGCACTATCAGCCGATCGTCGACCTCAGGACGGACCGCATCTCCGGCGCCGAAGCCCTGCTGCGCTGGCAGACCGAGGAGGGGCTGGTCTACCCCGGCGCGTTCATCGACATCGCCGAGGAAACCGGGCTGATCGTGCCGATCGGCCACTGGGTATTCCGCCGCATGTGCGAGACCTCGGCCGGTCTGATCGGCGCCACCCCGCACGCCCCCACCGTCACCATGAGCATCAACCTGTCGCCGCTACAGTTCGGCCACGTCGACCTGTGCGAAACGCTGAGCGACCTGGTCGCGAATGCCGGCATCAATCCGCGCGCGATCACGATCGAAATCACCGAACGCTCGGCGATGGCGGACCCCGACAAAGCGCTCGCGACGCTCAAGCAACTGAAGGCGATCGGCTTCAACCTCGCGATCGACGATTTCGGCACCGGCTACTCCTCGCTCAGCTACCTGCACCGCTTCCCCATCGATGTGCTGAAAATCGACCGCTCGTTCATTGCCAACCTCGATACCTCCGAGGATGGCTTGAAAATCGTCGCCGCCATTCTGGCGCTGGCGCGCAGCCTGGACATCGAAGTCGTCGCGGAGGGGGTGGAGACGAAAAGCCAGTTGGACGTGCTGCGCGAGCTCGGCTGCCATTTCGCGCAGGGCTACTATTTCGCGAAGGCGCTGACCCAGGCGGAGCTGGCCGCCAAGCTGCAGGGGCAGTTGATCGTTGCAGGGTAGGGAAGGACTAGTTTTTGTGAACAAAAAGTAGCAAAAAAAACTTTATAACGTTCGGCCTTGGGGTGTGGCGCCGTCAACGTCCATGGGCCCGAGGGGCAGAAGTTTTTTGCCTCTTTTTTCAACAAACAAGCGCTTCCTCTACTTCAAAACCGCCACATGCCGCACATGAAAAAGCCGGCCGCCCTCGGCCCACAGCACCACGGCGAGCGCTGCCAGGCTGCAAAGCGAAAACCCGAGGGTCAGCGGCACGGCCGTGCCATCGAAGTTCTGCCCGATGAAAAAGCCGACCGAGGCGGCGGCGACGGTCGAGACGAACCCCTGGATGGATGCGGCTGACCCTGCGATCCGACCGAGCGGCTCCATCGCCATGGCGCCGAAATTGCCGACCATGAGGCCAAAGCAGAACATCATCATCGCCTGCAGGATGACGAAATGCCAGATCGTCTCGTGACCCGTCGCGGCGACGATCGCGTGGATGGCGGCGATGATGACGAACCCCAGCAGGGCGCCGTGCGAGATGTTGCGCGAGCCGATCCGGCCGACCAGGCGCGCGTTGAGCAACGAGGCGACCGCGATGGCGCCGGCGATGGCGGCGAAAATCAGCGGAAACAGCCGTGCCTGGTGGAAGACATCGGTGAACAGCTGCTGCGCCGAATTGATGAAGCCGAACATGCCGCCCATGACGAGCGTGAGCGCGAGCGTATAGCCGAGCGACAGCCGGTTCGAGAGCGTGATGCGCGCGGCGTTCAGGATGCTTTGGAAGACGATCGGCCGGCGGTCCTGTTCATGCAGCGTTTCCGGCAGCTTGCAGGTGATCCAGATCATGATGATCGTGGCGTAGATGGCGAGGCTGATGAAAATCGCCGGCCAGGGAGCAACCTGCATGATGAGTTGCCCGAGCGAGGGCGCGAGGATCGGCACGCCGAGAAACACTAGGAAGGAGAGCGACATCACGCGCGCCATGCGCCGGCCCTCGAAGCGGTCGCGCACGATCGAGACGGCGAGCACGCGCGTGCCGGCGGCACCCAGCCCCTGCACCAGGCGGGCGATCATCATCATCTCGAACGAGCGCGCGCTGGCGGCGGCGAGGCTCGCCGCGACATAGACGGCAAGGGCGACCAGCACGACCGGCTTGCGGCCATAGCGGTCGGCGAGCGTGCCGTAGATGATCTGTGCGGCGCCAAATCCGAGCAGGTAGGCGGTCACCACCCATTGCCTCTGGTTGGCGGCCTCGAGGCCGAGGCTGGCCCCGATCTGGCCCAGAGCGGGCAGCATCGAATCAACGGCGAGCGCGTTAGTCGCCATCAGCGCCGCGATGAGCGCCACGAACTGCCGGAACCCGAGGCCCGCGCTGAGCTTGTCTTCGACCGGAACGGTTGCATCCATCATGGGGATGTAGCCCACGGGGTTTATGCTGCCCTGCAGCATTATCGCATGGCAGCCGCGCGAACGCCGTGGCGGTCAGGCGCGGCGCGCGGGACCCATCCCGTCCATCCGCCAGCCAGAGCCGCAAAAACAGAGATTTATCTCGACAAGCTTCTGGACTACGTTCAGCAGAGAAGATTACGAACACTTATGAGACATCTCAATGCTGGTTTCCTGCCGACGGCGCTCGGCCGTTGCCGCAACAACATGTTTTGGCCACATAACCGGCGGCGGGCGCAGGACCGTGCGCTGGCGCCAGCGTCATTATGCCCGGACAGCCCCTGCACGAGGATCAGACATGCCGCATCCCGTTAGCCGCATGCCTCATAGTGTCCAGCCAGAATGACGCGACCCGCCGCCATCACCATCCTGATCATCGACGACGGCGCGACCAACCGGCGCATTTACGCGCAGCTATCACAAAAACTCGAGCTCGACGTCACGGTGCGGACATTTGGCCATCCGCAGGACGCGCTGGACTGGCTCGACCATAACAGCGCCGACCTCATCATCACCGACTATAAAATGCCCGGAATGACCGGCAACGAGCTGGTGGCGCGCGTACGCGCCCGCGCGGATGACCCGGACATCCCCATCATCGTCGTCACCGCCTATGACGACCGGCAGTTCCGCGTCACCTCGCTCGAAGCCGGCGCGACCGATTTCCTGCTGAGCCCGGTCGACCACATCGAATTCGTCACCCGCGCCCGCAACCTGCTCAAACTGCGGATGCAGCAGCGCATCCTGATGCACCGCGCCGACCTGCTGGAGCGCCGGCTCGAGGTCAGCCTGACCGCGCAGGAAGAGTTGTTGCGCGAGAGCCGGGAGTCGCTTGCCCAGGTGATCGACACGGTGCCGGCGATGATCAGCGCGACCGACCGCTTCGGCAAATGCGTCTTCGTCAACGCCCTGCTCGCGCAATCGGTCGGCATGCGGCCGGCCGACCTCGTCGGCAAGCCGGTCGAGCTGTTTTTCGGCCCCGAGCGCGCGGCCTCGAACCGCCGGCTCGACCGCCTGGTGATCGAGACCGGGGAACCGGTGCCGACCCGCGAGGAAGAGGTGCTGACGGGCAGCGGCGAGGCGCGTGTGTACCTCACCAGCAAAGTGCCGCTGCGCGGCGGCCGCGGCGAGACGCTCTGCGTGCTGACGACCTCGGTCGACATCACCGAGCGGCGCATCGCCGAGCGGCGGCTGCAGCATATGGCCAATCATGACCCGCTGACCGGGCTGCCGAGCCGCACCATGATGCGCGAGCGGATGCGCCGCGAGCTCGCGCGCGGCAGGCGGGGCGATCATCAGTTCGCCGTGCATTTCGTCGACCTCGACCGCTTCAAGGCCATCAACGACGCCGACGGGCATCACGGCGGCGATGAGGTGCTGCGGCGGGTCGCGGAGGCGCTCGCCGATCTCGCCTCGGACGGCATCATGGTCGCGCGCATCGGCGGTGACGAGTTTGCGGTGCTGCAGCCCGAGGTGAACACGCAGAGCGACGCGGCGGCGCTGGCGCAGACCATCCTCGCGCGCCTCAACAGCCTCAGCGAGGAGGCGAGCGGGCTTGGCGTGCGCGCCAGCATCGGCATCACGCTCTCGCCGCGCGACAGCACCGAGCCTGACGAGCTGCTGAAGAACGCGGACCAGGCGATGTATGTGGCAAAGCGAAACGGCGGCAATTCCTGGTGCTTCTTCGCAGCCGAGATGCGGCCGCGCGTCAGCCACGTTGTCCAGCTCGAGGCCGAACTGCGCGGCGCGCTCGGCCGCGGCGAGTTCCTGCTGCACTACCAGCCGCAGATCGACCTGCACTCGGGCACGATCGCAGGGGCCGAGGCGCTGTTGCGCTGGCACCGGCCCGGCGCCGGGTTGGTGCCGCCCGACCATTTCCTCGGCCTCGCGGAAGAAACCGGGCTGATCGTGCCGATCAACGAGTGGGTGCTGCATGAGGCGTGCCGGCAGGCGCAGGCGTGGCGCGCCGCCGGCCTCGGGCCCCTGCGCATCTCGGTCAACCTGTCGCCGATCCAGTTCCGCAGGCGCAGCGTGCGCGACGCCGTCGCCGCCGCGATCGCGTCCAGCGGCATCGATCCCCACGCGCTCGACCTCGAACTGACCGAGGGCATCCTGCTCGGAGATGCCGAGGACGTGGTGGCGCAGCTGCACAGCCTGCGCGCGCTCGGCGTCGGCCTGTCGCTCGATGATTTCGGCACCGGCTATTCGTCGCTCAGCTACATCCGCAAATTCCCGCTCGACCGGCTGAAAATCGACCGCTCATTCATCCAGGGCATCGGCATCAACCAGAGCGACCTTGCGATCGTGCGCACAATCATCGACCTTGGCCACATCCTGCGCCTGCGCGTGCTGGCCGAGGGGGTCGAAACCAAGGCGCAGCTCGCTTTGCTGCAGGCGGAAGGGTGCGACGAGGTGCAGGGCTTTCACTTCAGCCAGCCGGTGCCGGCCGACCGCTTCGTCAACCTGCTCGCCGAATTCGGCCAGGCGGCCCCCCTCGCCGCGCCAGAGCCGGTACGGCCATGAGCAACAAGCGGGTACGGCCATGACAACGGAGCCGGTAGGGCCATGACGCCGCGATCCGCCCTCGCCTGGTGCCTGCGGCGGCTGCGCGGTCGCCCCGATAGCGAGCACGAAATGAGCTATAACCGGCTCATTTTTGCCGCCATCGTACTGGCCGCACTCTGCGTGCGCTGGCGTGATGAGACCCTGCATGCGGCGCTGGCGGGCGTGGTCGTCTATGTCGTTCTCTCCGTCGCCATCGTCGGGCATATCCTGATCCATCCCGGCGTCAGCCACGGGCGCCGGCTGCTCGCGCTGGTCCTGGACTGCGCCTGCCTGTCATGGGAGCTGCATCTCGGCAGCGAGGCCGTCTCCATCTTCGTGCTGCTCTATCTCTGGATCATTCTTGGCAATGGCTTTCGCTTCGGGATCGTGTGGCTCGCGCTCGCCGTGCCGGTCGCCAGCCTGTCTTTTGCCGTGATGGCGATGACCACGCCCTTCTGGGCGCGCCAGCCGCACCTCTCGGACGGCCTGCTCGTCGGCTTCATCATCCTGCCTGCCTATGCCGGCACCCTGATCCAGAAACTCTCGGCGGCGACCCGGCTTGCCGAGCAGGCGAGTGCGGCCAAGTCGCTCTTCCTCGCCAGCGTCAGCCACGAGCTGCGCACGCCGCTCACCGCCATCGTCGGCATGACCGGCCTGCTGCGCGCCAGCCGCCTCGATCACGAGCAGCGCGACATGGTGGAGACCGTCGACGTCGCGACCCGCTCGCTGCAATCGCTGATCAACGGCCTGCTCGACATGTCGCGGATCGAATCCGGCCGGATGCCCACCCAGACCGATGATTTCGACCTGCTGACGCTGCTGGCGGACATCCGCCGGCTGGTCGAAACGCAGCTCGAGGAGAAGGGGCTGCGGCTCGATATCCATGTCACGCCGCGCACGCCGCTGCGCCTGCTCGCCAGCCGGCAGCATCTGCACGAGATCCTGCTCAACCTCGTCGGCAACGCGGTCAAATTCACCGAGGCCGGCGGCGTGGTGATCGCGGTCGACGGCATCGCTGTCGCCGGCGAGGCCAGCGGCTACAGCATGGGCTTCGAGGTCTCCGATACCGGGATCGGCATCGCGCCACAGGACCAGGCGCGGATTTTCGAGAATTTCACGCAGGCCAACAGCTCGATCATCAACCGCTTCGGCGGCACCGGGCTCGGCCTCGCGATCACCCGGCGCCTGGTAGAACTGCTCGGCGGCAGCATCGAGGTGGCGAGCGCGCTCGGCGCGGGCAGCACCTTCCGGTTCCACATCAAGGCGCAGGCCGCACCGACCGCCATGGACGATGCCTGGCCGGCGGGGCGGGGGATCGGCATCATCGCGCAGGACCACGTGGTTGCCGAACGCATCATCGCGGGCCTGGAGCTCGCGGGCGTGGACGCCTACGCCCACTGCACACCGCCCGAGATTAACGGCGAAGCGGGGCAGATCCTGCTCGTGCACAAACGCGACTGGAAAGAGACCGAGCCTGTCCTGGCGCGGCTCGCCCAGCGCCCCGCCGTCATCATGGTCAACGAAGCCGCCGAGCCGACGCTGCCCGATGTTGCGACGCGCAAGCGCTGCATGGCGATCGTCGGCGACCCGCAGGCGACGGTGGATCTGCGGCGCGCGCTGACCGTCGCGATCCGGCTCGGCGCACCGCCGCCCCCCGCGGCGCCAAGAACCGAGTTGACGGCGCGGCCGCTGCCGCCGCCGGTACCCGCCGCACGGCCGGCCCAGGCGGTCGTGCGCCGGCGGATCCTGCTGGTCGACGACAACCGCACCAACCAGCGGGTGTTCCGGCGCATCCTCGAATCCGCCGGCCATATTGTCCTCACCGCCGAAGACGGCGAGCAGGCGCTCGACCAGCTGGAGCGCGAGGCGAGCCGGCTCGACCTCGTGCTGATGGATTTCAATATGCCGGAGCTCGACGGCATTGAGGCGACCAAGCTGTTTCGCATGATGCCGGGCCCAAGCGGGCGCACGCCCGGCGACGACCAGCCCGAGGACCGCCTGCCGATCGTCGGCCTGACGGCGGATGCCACCGCCGAGACCACGCCCACATGGCGTGAGGCGGGGATGGATGGCTGCCTGATCAAGCCGGTCGAACCGGCGCTTTTACTGGCGACCGTGGATCGCCTGGCGCGCACCACCTCGGCCGCAACCCTGATGTCACCGGGACCCGTGACACCCCTGCAGGCGCATCCGCGCTTTCGGACCGCCCCAGTGCCCGCCCTCGATGAGACCATTCTCGCCAATCTGCGCCAGCTCGGCGACGCTTCGTTCATGGACGAGCTGATGGCGGATTTTCTGGCCGACGCCCGGATCCTGGTCGACGACCTCGTCGCCGCCGCGCGAAGGGGCGATACCAGGGAGTTTCGCAATCAGGCGCATGCGCTGCGCAGCAGCGCCGCCAATCTCGGCGCGACCGCCCTCGGTGATCTGTGCACCCCGTGGAACGATCTGCGCGGGACCGAGCTCCAATCCCGGGCGGGAGAGTTCGCCGCCCGCGCGCAGGCGGAACTGTTTCGTACCGGCGAGGCGATCGCGGCACTGGAGTCTGTCAGGCGCGCCCGGAATTTATGATCGTTTAAGTCAGCGGTCGCTTTTTAGAAAAAGCTCCGCAAAAATTTCTGGACTCTGGGCCATGAGCTTTGCGGCGCCCACGCTCATGGCCAAAAGTTATAACTTTTCTTGCCGACCCCCGCCCGCGTCTCCAGATCAGCCTTGCCTAACCCCCGGCTCACTCGGCAGCCATGATGACAGGCTGTTCAACCTCGGCCGCGGCGCGACGGCGGTCCTGGGCGGCGCAGAGCCGGTCCATCTTGCGCAGGTCAGCCTCGCTCAGGTTGAGGGCAGCTTCCGCCCAGATGTCGACGACATCGCGCAGCTCGTCCAGCGTCACCGGGTTGACGCGGCGGCGCGCCTTGTAGGTCGCGAGATGCGCGTTGAACTTGCGATGGTGCTTGGCGATATACGCCTGCACCGCCTGCTGCCCCTCGCCGTCTTCGGCCAGCACATCGACGACGCCCATCTCGTGCAGCTCTTCCGCGGTGTACAGCCGGCCTGACAGGATCATCGCCTCGGCGCGCGCGCGGTCCATGCGGCGCGAGAGGAAGCTGTAGGCGCCCATGCCGGGGAACAGGTTGAACAGGATTTCCGGCAGGCCGAGTTTGGCGCTGCGCTCGGCCACGATGATGTCGAAGGAGAGCGCATGCTCAAAGCCGCCGCCCAGGGCGTCACCCTGGACCAGGGCCATGGTGATGATCGGCGCGTTGAAGGCGACCGCGTTGCGGTACACGCCTTCGACCGCGAGGTGCCCGTAATGGCGCAGCGCCGCCAGATCCCCATTGCGGATGCGCTGCGCGAAATGGCCGAGGTCCCCGCCCAGATTGTAGATACCCGGCACCGCCGATGCCATCACGAACCAGGAGAAGGGCCGCGGCGCACCGGCCGGCTGTGCCGCGAACGCGCCGCTGATCGCATGCTGCACCGCGGTCAGATCGTCGATCAGCGGGTGGGTATAAGAGGGCCGGCCCTCCGGGCGCATGAAGCACCAGAACGTCTCGCTCTGGGTATCGAGCTCAAGCTCGACATTGGCGTAGGTGCGGCTCGTCAGCGCCTGCGCGGGATTGAAGACGGCATCGCAGCTCAATTGCGCAGATGTCAGATTGTCAAGCGTTGCGCGGCGATCCGATGGGTGAACGAAGGTCATGACAGTTCTCCGATAATGTTAGCCAAATCGCGGGTCCCGTAGCCTCACGACCCGTTCCGCATCAGCGGGATGGAGATTAGCCTCCGAATCAATTTTGTGAGAACGAATAATTTTAATTTCGTGAGATTTTTCTTGCGGCGGTCACATGCGCGGCGAGGTCCGGGCGGTGGCACCGCAACGATCTGGCGAATCTTCGTGAATTCGCCTCGCGATATCGCGTGCCCCCCGGACAGGAGACGCCGCCGCACGCATACGCAAACAAGATGTCAATTCGTCAATCTTCCACGCTTTGTAACCGCGTGAGGGCGCGCCATCATCATCTTCACGGACCCGTGAGGATGCGGCGTGTCGGACGCCAGCAGGACGATACGGGCGGACATCATGCCGCCCCTGGAAAACTGCCGCGCACTACCCCAATTCCCAAGGCCAGAATAGGAGCAGTATCATGGTCGACGAAAACGAGTTCGAAGGCAGCGCGCGGGATCTCGGCGGCAAGGTGCAGGACGCGATCGGCGGCCTCACGGGCGATGACGAGCTGCAGGCCAAGGGCAAGGTCAACCAGTTTACCGGCAAAGCGCAGAAAACCTTTGGCGCCGCCGCCGAAGAGCTGCGCGACACCGTGAATGACCAGCCGCTGACGGCGCTGGCGATCGTCGCCGGTGTGGCCTTCGCGCTCGGCTTCCTCGCCAAGCGCTAAACGAGGACGAACCAGCCGCCACCCGGCGGCTGGTTCTACGCGGCCGGCTTCGTCGAAAGGCCGAGGCCCGCCTGAGGTGCCGGCATACGCCGCCATACCGCCCACGCGTATCCCGGTGCGACCAGCACCATCCAGGCAAGTGCGGTGGCACCAAGCACGCCTGGGACCCCGAACCGCCCGATCAAAAGGTATTTTAGCAGCAGGGCCCCGCACGCCCCGAGGCTCAGCAGCGCGATCTGCAGGCGCAGGCGCAGCACCGCGAGAAGATAGAGTTCAGCAAACCTCGTGCAGGAGAGGGCCAGCACCCAGGCGGCCATCATCCACAGCATGGCTTGAGAAAAATCGAGGTCTCGGCGCAGCCAGAAGGTCAGGACCGGTGCTCCGCATGTGATGATGACCGCCCCGCTCAGCCCGGCGCCGAGGCAGATCAGGAGCGTGCCGCGCTTTATAGTCCGCGACACCCAGCGATGGTCGGCACGAGCGGCGGCCTCGGCGAGCGCCGGCCAGAAAGGCTGGGTGATCACACTGAACAGTCCGAGAATCGTCGTGCAGACGCGCAGCGCGACGGCGATGCGCGCGGCCGCCGCCGGGCCGGCCCAGGCAAGGACCAACAGGTTGTCAAAGGCGTAGACACAAAGGGCCGCGATGGTGATCGCCAGCATCTGCCCGCCACGGCCGAAAATGGCGCGCACATCGCCGGCGCTGCGCCATAATTTTGGGCGCAGTGCCGGGTGCCCGAGCAACGCGTGCGCAAGGCTGGAAGCATTCGTGACCAGCATGGCGGCGTACACGGCCGCGACCAGCGCCAGCAGGCCCCCCTGCGCCAGGGCGGCCGCCGCCACCAGGACAAGGGTGAGAATCGTCTGTCCAAAGTCCCACGCGTTGGCGACGTGCGCCTTGTGCAGGCCAAACCAGATGTTCCGCGCGATACTGAGCGGGATGTTGATGGCCATGGCCAGGGCCGCGATCAGAAAGGGCGCCGATGCGCCGTCAGCGCCCTCGCGCGCCGCAAACAATGCGCAACCGGCGAGCCCGAGCAGTGCCAGACCCATCCCGGCGCTCAAGGCGGCGCTGACCTGCCGCTGCGCCGCCACCCCGCCATCCGTCGCGAAGCTTGCCGGCAACAATGTCAGCAGCGCGCTGCCAAGCCCGAGATCGACGACGCCGGCGAGCCAGCCGAGCGAGGATGAGGCCGCCCAGATGCCGAAACCGGCGATGCCGAGGGCGTGCAACACCAGCGGGAAGGTGATGAGCGTGCTGAGTAACTGCGCCGCGCGCTGCACGAGCCCGGTCGCCGACCCCAGCCAGATCCGCCGGTTGCGTTCAGGCGCCATGGATCATCTGAGGGCTCATGACCCGCATGATGACGGTTGCGCCGCCATGCGCCAAGATGGGGCGTCGTCGATCCAGGAAATGTTGATGCCGCCTGCCGCCGAAGCCGATGGCCTGTCATGCGCCCCCGCCGTCCGGGCGGGCCTCGCGCGCGGCACCTGGCCGATCATCGTCACCGGGGCGACCGGCTGGCTGGGGCAGGCGGCCCTCGACATGCTCGACCGCACGCTGGGCGAGGCCACCGCCGCGCGCGTCATCGCCTTCGCGGCCTCGCCCCGGAGCATCCGCCTCCCCTCGGGCCGCCTTGTGGCCGCGCAGGGCTACGCAGCACTCGACACGCTGACCTGCGCACCGCCCCTGATTCTGCATTTTGCCTTCCGCACCCGCGGCCACGCCGCCGAGCCCGGCTATGTCGAGACCAACCGCGCGATTGCGGCCACCATGGCGCGGTTCCTGCGGCGCAACGGCGCCACGGGATTTTTCCTGCCCTCCTCGGGTGCCGCCCAGGGCGCCGGGCTCGCGACCAACCCGTACGGCGCCCTCAAGGCCGAGGACGAAGCGCGGTTTGGTCATCTCGCCGACACGCTCGGTGTGCCGAAAACCATCATCCGGATTTTCAACCTCGCCGGGCCGCACATCAACAACATGGCGGGCTACGCGCTCGCCAGCATCATCCTCGATTGCCTGGCCGGCCGGCCGATCCATCTGCGGGCGGCGCACCCGGTCTGGCGCTCCTACGCGCATATCGGGGACCTCCTCAACATCGCGCTCGCCAACCTGCTCGCGCGCCGCGATCCCGGCATGTTCGATACCGCCGGCACGGCGGCACTGGAAATCGGCGCGCTCGCACAAACCGCCGCCCGCCTGCTCACCGGCCGCGACCCCGAGATCATCCGCCCCGCCTGGGAAACCGGCCCCCCGGACCGCTATATTGGGGACGCCGCCGGCTACGCCGCCGCCGCCGCCCGGCACGGATTGACGCTGCGAACGCTCGACCAGCAGATTCTGGACACCGCCGCGTATCTGAGAGGTGTCGCAGGGACGACCGGCGGCGGTCTTGCGCCGGCGGGGCCCGCTCTCTAGCGTCGATCCCATCTCACGAGCAAAGGATGACAATGGACAAGGTCGTTCGCGGCGCCGATTTCGTTGCGGAATTTCTGGTCGCGCAAGGCATAAAAGCCGTGTTTCTCATCCCCGGCGGCGGCAACATGTACCTGGTCGACGCCGTCGGCCTGGCGCCCGGCCTGGAGGCGATCCCACATCACCATGAGCAGGCCTGCGCCATGGCGGCCGAGGCCTATGGCCGCGTCACCGGCGGCATCGGCGTCGCCCTGGTGACCTCGGGCCCCGGTGCTACGAATGCGATCACCGGCGTCGGCGAAGCCTGGGCGGAGTCCGCCCCCCTGCTGGTCATTTCGGGTCAGGTGAAGCGGTCCGACCTCAAGGGCGATAGCGGGCTGCGGCACAAGGGCCCGCAGGAGATCGACATCGTCTCGATGGTAAGCGGCATCACCAAATACGCGGTGACGGTGATGGACGGCAGCGAGCTTCGTTATCACCTCGAAAAGGCGATGTACCTCGCGACCACCGGCCGGCGCGGCCCGGTCTGGCTGGATATACCGCTGGATATCCAGGGCGGGCCCGTGGACCCCGCGCTGATGCAAGGCTTTACCCCGCCCGCCGCTGACGACGACGCGGATCCGGCGAGGGCGGCGGCGCAGGTGGTCGAGATGATCAATCATGCCGAGCGCCCGCTTTTTTTCATCGGCCATGGTGTCCGCCTCGCCGGCGCCGCCGATCTCTGCCGGCAAATGTACGAAACATTCGGCATTCCCGTCGCGGTCACCTGGAACGCCATGGATCTGATCGCGGCCGACCATCATCTCAATTTTGGCAAGCCCGGCACCGTCGCCCTGCGGCCGGCGAATTTCGCGGTGCAGAATTGCGACCTTTTGATCTGCATCGGCGCGCGGCTGGATAACTCGGTGACCGCCTTCAACCCCGCCCGCTTTGGCCGCGCCGCGCGCAAAGTGGTGGTCGACGTCGATCCCTTCGAACTCGCCAAGTTTAGCCATGACATCGATCTGCGCGTGCTCGGCGATGCGAAGACTTTTATCGCGGCCCTGCTGGAAAACGCGGCAGCGCTGCGGCCGCGCGACCGCTCTCCCTGGCATGCCCTGCATGACAAATGGCGGCAGCGCTACCAGCTGAATGAGGGCGCGGCGTTTCCAGCCCAGGGCGAGATCAGCCACTATCACCTGATCCGTGCGTTTTCGGATGCCTTCCCGCCCGGGGCGCTGATCATGACCGGCGGGTCCGGTCTCGCGATCGAGGCCTTCTGGATGACCTTCCTGACCAAACCAGGCCAGCGGCTCTGCACGACCTCCGGACTAGGCTCGATGGGCTACGGCGTGCCAGCCTTGATCGGCGCGTGCGTGGCGCAGGACCGGCGCCCGTGCATCGGGATCGAGAGCGACGGCAGCCTGATGATGAATCTCGCCGAACTCGCGACGTTGCGCGCGCTCGATCTCCCGGTGACGCTGTTCATCATCAATAACGGCGGCTATGCCTCCATCCGCAACACGCAGCGGAACTATTTTGCCGGCCGCTACGTCGGCACCGGGCCAGAGGCTGATCTGTTCATCCCCGACCTCGCGGCCGTCGCCGCCTCCATGGGCATCGCCGCGATGACGATCCGCGACGCCGGGGGGTTGGCCGAGGGTATCCGCACGGCGCTGGCGCATCGCGGGCCGATCCTCTGCGATATCCATGTCATGCCCAACGAATCGCTGTGGCCGAAAGCGATCGCGGTGCCGCAGCCGGACGGCACGCTCCTGTCCATGCCGCTCGAAGACATGACCCCGCTGCTGCCGCGCGACGAATTGCGCGCCCAGATGCTGGTACCACTGACGCCGGAGTCCGAGCGCGTTTCGGTCTAGGTTTGGGATGAGCCATCGCGCCACACGATGCATCGGCTGCGACAGCGGCCGGCTGGATTTCCGGCCGGCCATCGTCGCTCCTTTCATTGCCGCACGGGTTTTCATGCAGCCGCCCAGCCTGTGCAGGGTTGCGCGCTGCCAGGCTTGCCGCCTGATGTTTTTCGAGGATCGCTTTGACGGGACGGAGGCCGAGCGGCTCTACAGCGGATATCGCGACCCGCAATATTTCACCGAACGGCATCGCACCGAGCCCTGGTACACCCAACAGTTCAACGATACGCTCGGCGGAACCGAGGAGATCACCGGCCGCCGGCGCGCGTATCAGGGCACGATCAGCCGCATCGCACCTGGTGCCGTCATCCACACCGTGCTCGATTATGGCGGCGACCGCGGCCAGTTGATGGTCGGCGGACCGGGCGACACGCACTACCTCTTTGATATTTCCAACATGCCGCCCGAACCCAGCGTCATCAAGCTCGACCACGTGACGCTTGCGGGCCGGACATTCGATCTCGTGCTGCTCTGCGAGGTCCTGGAGCATGTTGCAGCCCCCCTGCCGCTGCTGCGGCAGGTCGCGACCCATGTCAGGTCCGGCGGTTTCCTCTACGTCACGCTGCCTAACGCCGAGTTTCAGTTTGACGACATCCCCGCCGCGCCGTGGTACGAGACCTATCTGCGTTTCATGATAACCCGGCGCCGCGCCTTGATGCTGGCCGACTTCTGGTCGACCGGCTTTCGCATCAAATTTGGCCATCTGCCGCCGCTGGGCTTTGCTAAACTGCATGAGCATATCAATTTCTTTAACCGGGATTCGTTGACGGTTTTGCTGCGGGACGCCGGCTTTGAAATTCTGGAATGCGGCATTGTCGGAGACGGCAGGGGACTTGAAGCGTTGTGCCGAAGGCTTTGGTAAGTCAAGGCACATAAGGACTGTTTTTATGGACAAAAGCGCTCGCACGGGCGGCGGTAGTCAAAAAAACTTCGACAAATCGGGCCATGGGATCTGGCGGCGTTCCGGAGCAAAAGTTTTTTGCTACTTTTTTTCCAAAAAAGTAGCGCTTGCCTCACACCCTTCTTTCAAATTCACCCGCTCGCGCTCGATCACCAGCGGCCGCTTCGTCACCTGGGTCAAAATCGCGCCGATATACTCGCCGAGAATGCCTATGAAAAACAGCTGCACCGAGGCGAAGAAGAACAGCGCGATCAAAATCGGCGCCGTGCTGGCCGGGAACTGGTACCAGAACAGCAGCTTGGCGACGAGATAGCCGAGGGCGACGCACAGGCTGAGCCCCGACAGTAAAAACCCCGCCATGGTCGCAAGGCGCAGCGGCACTTTCGAGTGGCTGGTGATGCCGAGCATCGCGAGGTCGTACAGGCTGTAGAAATTATTCTTGCTGATGCCGCGCTCGCGGCGCGGCTGCACGAACGGGATTTCCGCGCGCGGATAGCCGAGATCGGCGATGAAGCCCCGGAAATACAGGTTGCGGTCCCCGGTCTGGCGCACATGCTCGACCACCTCGCGGTCGTACAGCCCGAAGCCCGTAAAATTTTCGATCATCGGCACTTCGGAGAGCCGGCCGATCAGCTTGTAGTACAGCCGGCGGATCAGGAACATCGCGCGGTGCTCCTGGCTCGCCGGCTTGATGCCGATGACGACCTTGAAACCTTCCCGCCAGCGGGCCACGAAATCCGGGATCATCTCGGGCGGGTCCTGCAGGTCGGCGACCATCGTCAGCAGCGCGTCGCCGGGGGCGTTGAGAAAGGCGTGCAGGCCCGAACGCAGCACGCCGAAATTACGGGCATTCACGATCAGCCTGATTTTGTCATCGGCGGCGAGCAAATTTTTTATTCGTGCCACCGTTCCATCGGTGGACGCGTTGTCGATGAACAGCAGCGTGTAGGGCTGGTCCGGGACCTGCGCGAACGCGGCAGTGATGCGCGCGTATAGCGGCGCGATGTTATCAGCCTCGTTAAAGCAGGGGATGACCACGCAGATCGTTCTGGCGCCGCTCACGGGTGCGGCCTGTTCGCTCAACGATGGCAGCGGCGCGTGGTTCACGCCCACCCCCTCTCGGCGAGCAGTATCTCGACCAGCTCGCGCACCGCACCGTTGCCGCCGCCGGCGGTCAGCGCGATGTCGGCCGCGGCGCGCACTGGGGCTTGCGCGTTCGCCGGGGCCGCGCGCAAACCCGCGAGGGCGAAGGCCGGCAGATCATTCACGTCATCCCCGATGAAGCAAATTCGTTCGAGCCCGATCCCGGTACGGTCGGCAAAATCGGTCAGCGCCGCCCCCTTGTCCCTGATACCTTTATAAACATGCGCAATCGCGAGTTTTTCCGCGAAACGATCGACCAGCGGGCTCGCCTCGCCCGAAATCATGCCGAACACCAGGCCGGCTCGGGTGCCGCGCGAAATGCCCATGACGTCGGCAAAACAAAACCGCTTCCACTCCGCCCCGTCCGGCCCCCACCAGAACCCGCCATCCGTCAGCACGCCGTCGACATCCATGACCACGGCGTCGACCCGGCGCGCCAAGACTTATAGCGCCTGGATGCGCGGGCCGTGCACCCGGCGCAATTTCTCGATCACCGGCATCTCGCGGTCCAGCACGCGCTTCACGCCATCGCCCATCGCCGTCTCGATCAGCCGGATGTCGCGCACGAGCCGCGTCATGCCGTTGGGCTCGAGCGAGGCGGCGTGGTCGCTGCCCCATAAAGCGCGGTCCAGCGTGAGGTGCCGCTCCACCATGCAGGCGCCAAGTGCGACCGCCGCCACGCTGGAGGCGATCCCGGTCTCGTGCCCGGAATAGCCGATCGGCACCGCGAACTGGTGCTGCAGCACCGGGATCACCCGCAGGTTCAACTCCTCATAATGCGCCGGATAGGTGCTGCTGGAATGCAGGATCACTAGGTCCTGCTTGCCTAGCACGCCGACGGCATGGTCGATCTGCGCGAGCGTGCTCATGCCGGTGGACAGGATCACGGGCCTGCCCTTGGCGCGGGTGTGGCGCAGCAGGTCATCGTCGGTCAGGCTGGCGGAGGCGATCTTATAGGCGGGCGGGCTGAACTGGTCGATGAAATCGACCGAAGCCTCGTCCCAGCAGGAGGCGAACCAGGCGATCCCGGCGGTGCGGCAATGCTCATCGAGCGCGCGATACGCCTCGAGCCCGAATTCCAGCCCGCGCTTCAAATCCCCGTTGGTCGGCCCGAACGGGTTCTCCCGCGGCCGCGCCAGCTCCTCGGCCGTATACACCACATCCACCGTGCGCTTCTGGAACTTGACCGCGTCGCAGCCGGCGGACACCGCCACATCGATCAGGCGCCGCGCGAGGTCCAGATCGCCGTTGTGGTTGATGCCGATTTCCGCGACCACATAGCATGGGTGGCGCCCCCCCACGGTCTTATCGCCGATCCTGACGTCGCTCATATGCGTAGCCCTCTTGTCATGGTGCACTGCCATTGCCGTGTGAAGATGACAAGCCCTTCATAAAAGGGGGGGGAAGGCAAGCAAGCGGTTCTTCTTTAAAAAACCAACCAAAAAAATTTTGGCCTGGGGCCCATGCCGGGGATGCCGCCGACGGCCATGCCCCATTTTTGGCTACTCTTTGTTCACAAAAGTAGCGCTTTCTTTCACCCTGCAATCCTCGGCTGCGCCCGTACAGCTTCCGCTCCGGGCCAAACCTGTCATAGAAGGCGCTTTTAGCCCTTGCCACATGGAGTTCCTGCCCCCGATGACCGCGCCGACGCTTACCCATCTGCAGCGCCTCGAGGCGGAGTCCATCCACATCATGCGCGAGGTCGTGGCCGAGGCGGCAAAGCCGGTGATGCTCTATTCCGTGGGCAAGGATTCCGCCGTCATGCTGCATCTGGCGCGCAAAGCCTTCTACCCGGCCCCGCCGCCTTTCCCGCTGCTGCACGTGGACACGACCTGGAAGTTCCGCGCGATGTACGAGATGCGCGACCGCATGGCGCGCGATTCCGGCATGGAACTGCTGGTCCACCAGAACCCGGAGGCCAAGGCCAAGGGCATCAACCCGTTCGACCATGGCGGCCTGCATACGGATATGTGGAAGACCGAGGGGCTGAAGCAGGCGCTCGACAAATACGGCTTTGACGCGGCCTTCGGCGGGGCGCGGCGCGATGAGGAGAAATCCCGCGCGAAGGAGCGCATTTTCTCTTTCCGGTCCGCCAACCATCGCTGGGATCCGAAAAACCAGCGCCCCGAGCTGTGGAACCTCTATAACGCCCGCAAGGCGAAGGGCGAGAGCATCCGCGTCTTTCCGATCTCGAACTGGACCGAGCTCGACATCTGGCAATACATCCATCTCGAGAACATCCCCATCGTGCCCCTGTATTTCGCCGCCCTGCGGCCGACCGTGCAGCGCGACGGGATGCTGCTGATGGTCGATGACGAGCGCTTTCCGCTGCGCCCCGGCGAGGTGCCGGCGCAGAAATCCATCCGGTTCCGCACGCTCGGCTGCTATCCGCTGACCGGGGCGGTCGAGAGCCAGGCCGCCACATTGCCCGCGATCATCCAGGAGATGCTGTTGACGACGACCTCCGAGCGCCAGGGCCGCGCGATCGACCATGACCAGGCGGCGAGCATGGAGAAGAAGAAGCAGGAGGGTTACTTCTGATGGACAAGCGGGCTCCCTCTTACCAGGCCGAAACGTTGATCGCCGAGGATATCGAGGCATATCTCGACCGGCACCAGCACAAATCGCTGCTGCGGTTCATCACCTGCGGCTCGGTCGATGACGGCAAGTCGACGTTGATCGGCCGGCTGCTGTATGATTCCAAGATGATTTTCGAGGACCAGCTGACGGCGCTCGAAGCGGATTCGAAACGCCATGGCACGCAGGGCGAAAAGATCGATTTCGCGCTGCTGGTGGACGGCCTCGCCGCCGAGCGCGAGCAGGGCATCACGATCGATGTCGCCTACCGGTTTTTCGCGACCGAAAAGCGCAAGTTCATCGTCGCCGATACGCCGGGGCACGAGCAGTACACGCGCAACATGGCGACGGGCGCCTCGACCGCGGACCTCGCGGTCATCCTGATCGATGCGCGCAAGGGCGTGCTGACGCAGACGCGCCGGCACAGCTACCTCGCCCACCTGCTCGGCATCCGCAACATCGTGCTCGCCGTCAACAAGATGGACCTGGTGGGATACGACCAGGCGCGGTTCGACGCGATCGTCGCGGACTATGCGGGTTTTGCGAAAACGCTCGGCATCTGGGCGTTCACGCCGATCCCGATCTCGGGCTTCGTCGGCGATAACATCACCACCAGCAGCGCCAACACGCCGTGGTATACGGGGCCGAGCCTGATGGCGCATCTGGAGAGCGTGGAACTCGACGCCAACGCCGCGGCGGGCGGGGATCTGCGCCTGCCGGTGCAATGGGTGAACCGGCCGAACCTCGATTTTCGCGGTTTTGCGGGGCTGATCGCGGCCGGCCGGGTGCGCCCCGGGGATGCCGTGCGCGTGCTGCCCTCGGGCAAGACCTCGACGGTCGCGCGCATCGTCACCCTGGGCGGCGATCTCGCCGAGGCCGTGGCCGGCCAGGCGGTGACGCTGACGCTCGCCGATGAGATCGACTGTTCGCGCGGCGATGTCATCACCGGCGCCGACACGCCCGTGCAGGTCGCCGACCAGTTCGAGACGACGATCATCTGGATGGCCGAGGAGGCGTTGCTGCCCGGCCGGCCGTACTGGCTCAAACTTGCAACGCAGACGGTGACGGCCACGGTACAGCCGCCCAAATACCAGGTGAACGTCAACACGCTCGAGCACATGGCGGCCAAAACGCTGGAGCTGAACGGCATCGGCGTCGCCAATATCGCGACCGACCGGCCGATCCCTTTTACGCCCTATGGCGAGACGCGCACGCTCGGCGGCTTCATCCTGATCGACAAGATCACGAATGCGACGGTGGCGGCCGGGCTGATCAATTTCTCGCTGCGCCGCGCCCAGAACGTCCACTGGCAGGCGCTCGACATCAGCCGCGAGACGCATGCATCGCTGAAAAACCAGAAGCCGGCGGTGCTGTGGTTCACCGGGCTCTCCGGGGCGGGCAAATCCACCATCGCCAATCTGGTCGAGAAGCGTCTCGTGCGCATGAACCGCCACACCTTCCTGCTCGACGGCGACAACGTCCGCCACGGGCTCAACAAGGATCTGGGCTTCACCCAGGCCGACCGGGTGGAGAACATCCGCCGCGTCGGCGAGGTCGCGAAGCTGATGACCGATGCCGGGCTGATCGTGATCACGGCCTTCATCAGCCCGTTCCGCGCCGAGCGGCAGATGGTGCGCGACATGATGGCGGCGGGCGAGTTTTTCGAGATTTTTATCGACACGCCGTTGGCCGAGGCGGAGGCGCGCGACGTCAAGGGCCTCTATAAAAAGGCGCGCGCGGGCAAGCTGAAGAATTTCACCGGCATCGACAGCCCCTACGAGCCGCCGGCCGCGCCTGAGATCCGCATCGACACGACGCGAATGACGCCGGAGCAGGCGGCCGATCTGATCGTCGACATGCTGCTGCCGTGACCGACGCGGAGCTGGCGGCACAGGTCGCCAAGGCTGCCGGCGACCTGCTGATGACCCTGCGGGCGAGCGGGTTGTTCGCGGACAAGGCGCTCGGCGCAGCGGGCGACCGGGTCGCGAATGCCTTCATCATGGCAGCCCTCGCCGCCCACCGCCCGGCGGACGCCGTGCTCTCGGAGGAAGCGGCCGATGATCCGGCGCGCCTCGCCGCCTCGCGCGTGTGGATCGTCGATCCGCTGGATGGCACCCGCGAATATGGCGAGGGCCGAACCGACTGGGCCGTGCACATCGCCCTCGCGATCGATGGAATCCCCGCGGTCGGCGCCGTTGCCCTGCCGGGATTGGGGCTCGTGTTTCGCAGCGACCAGCCGCCGGCGCTACCGCCGGCGCCCGCGCGACCCCGCCTGCTGGTCAGCCGCACCCGTCCGGCGGCGCAAGCTCTGGCGGTCGCGGCAGCACTCTCGGCCGAGCTCGTGCCGATGGGCTCGGCCGGGGCCAAAACCTGCGCCATCCTGCGCGGCGAGGCGGATATCTACCTGCATTCCGGCGGCCAGTATGAGTGGGACAATTGCGCCCCGGCGGCCATCGCCCTGGCCGCCGGCCTGCACGCCTCCCGCCTCGACGGTGCGGCACTCAACTATAACAGGCCGGATCCTCATCTGCCCGATCTCATCATCTGCCGGCCTGAGGACGCGCCCGGAATCCTGGCATGTTTGCAGGCAACACCTCGGGCTGCGGCGGGTTTCTAGACGGCGATCAGGTTTTCATCGCATTCGATTGCGGAAATCCGGCGTTTTGCGCGCGAAGGTTGCAAAAACGCGCATCTAACGCGAAGTTCATGATTTGTTGCAATATATTGGTTTACTAACATAAAATTAATGGTAGCATTAGGGTTATGTAACACAACCGGTATATCGCCGCCACGCAGGGAGTTCCGCATGACCAACGATATGCGACCCAATACCCCCGTCGATGTGTTGCCCGACAGCAAGCCGAGCTTCGTGCGGGCGCGCCGCCCCTGCATCAGCGCCAGCCAATAAATGGATGGTAAGGTGAGTACCCCCTCACGGCGGTTTCCAAGCGAACAGAGCGGCCAGCTACAGGCCAGGCTCGAGGATACGCGCGACCGCTGGATGCTCGAACACGCCTTCGAGCACGCGCCGCATTTCATGGCCCTGCTCGAGGGGCCGGACCATCGCGTCGTGCACTGCAACGACGCTTTCCGGCGCCTGGCCGGTGACCGCAACGTGCTGGGCCAACCCTTCGCCCAGGCCCTGCCGGAACTGGTCGCCCTCGGCTACATGGCCAAGCTCGCGGAGGTCTTCACCCAGGGGAAACCCTTCCGCGACACCGCCGTGCGCTGCAGCCTGATGCGCCATGGCGATGATCCCAGGCAGCAGCGCTTCGTCGATTTCGCCGGCAAGCCGGTCTTCGATGCCGCGAGCGGGACGCGCGCCATTTTTCTCGAAGGCTCCGACACGACCGAGCGCACGCTGGCCGAGATCAGGCTGCGCGAGAGCGAGGAGCGCCTGCGGGAAGCCAACGACAAGCTCAACGAGGAGATCGCGCTGCGCCGCGCCGACCGCGACCGGCTCGACCTCGCTTTGGGGGCTGCCGGCATCATCGGCCTCTGGGACGGCGACCTCGTCGGCCGCCGGGTCTATGCCGACGCCAATTTCGCTCGCATCTACGGTGTCGATCCGCAGGCCGCCATCGCCGGCCAGCCGAGCGGGCATTACTTCGACGCGATCCACCCGGATGATCGCGCGGAGTCAGCCCGGATATTCGAGGCGACGATCGCCGGCGGCGGCGACTATGTGCACGAGCACAGGATCTTGCGCCCGGACGGGACGATCCGCTGGGTGATGGCGCGCGGCCGCGTGCAGCGCGACGCGGCGGGCATGCCGATCCGTTTCGCCGGCCTCTCGCTCGACCAGACCGAGCGCAAACGCGCCGAGGCGCGCCAGGCCTTCCTGCTCGCTCTGTCCGACCGGCTGCGCACGATGACGGACTCCCGCGCCATCCTCGTCTCCGCGGCCACCGCCTTGGGTGAGTTCCTCGGCGCGAACAGGGTCGGCTACGGGCAGCTCCGCCCGGACGGCAATGTCATCAGCCTGCTCTCGGGATACGCTCAGGGCCTCCCGCCGCTGGAGGGCGACTATCCGATCGGCGCGCTGGGTGCCGGCAACCTCGTCCGCCTGCGCCAGGGGATCACCGTCGCCTGCGATGACCTGCTGCTCGATGCCGACACCAACGCCGAGACGGGCGCCCTCGCCGGCGCCCGCGGCCACGTGGTCGTCGCCATGCTGCGCGAGAACCAGTACCGCGGCGCGCTCTTCGTCAGCTATGCCGTCCCGCACCGCTGGGCGCCCGAGGATATCTCGGTCATCGAGGATGTCTCGGCGCGCATCTGGGACGCGCTCGAGCGCGCCCGCGCCGAGCGCGACCTGCGCGCCGCCAACGCGCAGCTCGAGGATCGCGTGGCCGCCGCCTTCGTCGAGCGCTCGCGCATGGAAAACGCGTTGCGCCAGAGCCAGAAGATGGAAGCCGTCGGCCAGCTCACCGGCGGCATCGCGCATGACTTCAACAACCTGCTGACCGGCATAGCCGGCAGCCTGGAACTTTTGAAAAATCGCCTCGATCAGGGCCGCGTAGCGGATGCGGACCGCTACATCACGGCGGCGCAAAATGCCGCGAGCCGCGCCGCCTCCCTCACGCATCGCCTGCTCGCCTTCTCGCGGCAGCAAAACCTAGACCCCAAGCCGACCGAGGCGAACCGCCTGATCAGCGGCATGGCCGACCTCGTGCAGCGCACGGTCGGGCCGGAAATCCAGGTCGAGACGGTTCTCGCCGGTCGGCTCTGGCCGATCCTGTGTGATCCCAACCAGCTCGAAAACGCCATCCTCAACCTCTCGATCAACGCGCGCGACGCGATGCCGGATGGCGGCCATCTCACGATCGAGACCAGCAACCTCTCGCTCGACGAACGCGCCGCCATCGAGCGCGATGTCGCGGCCGGCGACTACGTCGCGATCCGCGTGACCGATACCGGCAGCGGCATGCCGCCCGATGTCGCCGCGCGTGCCTTCGACCCGTTTTTCACGACCAAGCCGATCGGCATGGGCACCGGCCTCGGACTCTCGATGATCTACGGCTTCGTCAAGCAGTCCGAAGGGCAGGTGAACATCCACACGATGCCCGGCCACGGCACCACCGTTAAGATCATCCTGCCGCGCGCGCATAGCGACGTCCCGGCGGAGAGCGAACCGCCGGTGCTGGCCGCCGCCCCCCGCGCCCGGGCAGGCCAGACCGTGCTCGTGGTCGATGACGAACATACCGTGCGCATGCTGGTCGCCGAGATCCTGGCAGAGCTCGGCTACGCGACGCTGGAAGCCGAGGACGGCGCGGCGGGGCTCAACCTCCTGAAAACCGCTGAGCGGGTCGACCTCCTGATCACGGATGTGGGTCTGCCCGGCGGCATGAACGGCCGGCAGCTCGCGGAAATGTGCCGCGGCACGCATCCGGCGTTAAAGGTGCTGTTCATTACGGGCTACGCCGAGAAGGCAATGCTCCGGCAGGGCAGCCTGGCGCCGGGGATGCATATTCTGAACAAGCCGTTTGCGCTGGAAACGCTTGCGACCAGGATCAGGATGATCCTCGGAGAGGAATAAGGGATCGAACGAACTGCTTTTATGATCAAAAGCCCTGCGCGGCACAGTTTCAGGACAAATGTATTTGTTTCCGCCGCGTGCGGAGGGTTTGTTTAAATGTGCAGCGCTTCCGTCTAATCCTTCCTCCGCATCAAACCCGCCGCAACACCCGCCGTCGCCGCCAGCACCGCCGCTGTCAGCCACGGCCTGGTAACCGCTTCCGTATAAAGGCTGCGCATCGCGGGCCCGGAATCACCGCGCGTTTCCCCGCTCGCACCCGGATGATCCAGCGTGCCAGCGTCATCGCGGCCCGATGGACGGTCCGACACCGACTGCCTGGTGACGAAATTCGCACCGAACCAATCGACCAGTGACGGCAGATGGTTGTTCATGGCGCTCATCAGCTTGCCGGCACCCCCCACGTAATAGTCACGCCCGCCGCGCACCGCCGCGTGCAGGATCGCCATCGCCACGTCATCGGGCGTATAGACCGGCGGCGGCAGGGTTGGTTTTCCGTCGGTGGCATTGCGCGCGTGTTGAGCGAACGGCGTGTCGATCGCGGCGGGCTTGATCAGGGTCACCGAAATCGGCGCGCCGACCGCCTGCATCTCCATCCGGAACGCATCGGTGAAGCCTTTCACCGCATGCTTGGACGCGCTGTACATCCCCTGCATCGGAAAGCCGATATCGGCGACGACGCTGCCGAGATTGATGATGGCGCCGCCAGCGGTCTTCATGTGCTTCGCGGCCGTCAGCGTGCCGTGGACGATGCCCCAGAAATTCACGTCGAACAGCTTCTTGTGGTCCTCCGGGTCGATATCCTCGAGCCGGCCCCAGATGCCGACGCCGGCATCGTTCACCCATGTGTCGATACGGCCATGGGCGGCAAGGGCGGCCTGCGCCAGCGCTTCGACCTGCGCTTCATCGGCGACATCCGTCACGACCGCGCTCGCCTGTCCGCCGGCATTACGTATCTGCTTTGCAACGTCATTGAGCGCGTCATCGTCGCGCGCGGCGAGCACGAGCTTCGCCCCCTTGCGGCCGGCGCGCAGGGCCGTGGCAAGACCGATCCCGCTCGAGGCGCCGGTGATGACAATGACCTGCTCGGCCAGAGGTTTAAGACGGATTTTCATGACGTAAACGCTCCTGTCTCAGCCGTCGGTTTTCGCATCCGGCATGTCATTGCGGTCACCGCTGCGCACGCTCTGCCCGCCCGAGGTGCCCGCATCCTTGTCATGGCTTGGCGCCGGCGCTTTGCCGCTATGTTTTTTGGTCGAATGCGTACCGCCGGGATCGACGCCCTCGCGCGGTTCGTTGCCCGTCGTGCGTGGTGTATCGGTCATGTGTTACCCCCTTCAGTCTCAGATCATTGTTTTGTAGTCGGTGCGGATCCCGGTATCCGCGCGGGCAAGAAAATCGCGCGTGACGGCGGGGATGCGCTCGCGCAGCCAGGCCGCCATTGCGAGCTCCTCGCGCATTGATTCCTGCGCAACGCGCACGCAGTCCGCATGCCCGGCAACCTCGCCGATCACGCCAAGCGATTCGTAGGACGCCGCCTCGAATTGCTCGAACATGTAGTTGGCAAGCATGTATTTTATGATCTCGTCGGAGGCGGCGCGGTGCCCGAGGGCGGCGAACTGCCCGCCGGCGCCGAGCACGAAGTCTTTCCACCGCGAGGCCTGGTCGCCCATACCCGCCAATACGTCCTCAAGGCGCGACCGCTGGGTCCGCGACTCCTCGATATGCACAGTTAACCGCTCGGCGATTTCCGGGTAATCGCGCAAGCGAGCGACCTGACGGGTCAGCAGGTCGATCGCCTGCGTTTCCATGGCGTGCGCATTGTGCAGCCCCTCCGAGAGGTAGAATTTCGTGCTGTCGTGGATCAGGACGCCCATGGTGATGCCTCGCTGGTGAGGCTGTGACGTGGCGGCGCGCCAGAACAGGTCAAGAAAGCGTATGTAATTTAAGGGAAGGGTTAGAAGGACGGACGAATTTTGTGAACAAAAAGTAGCAAAAAAACTTTGATAATTTGGTTCCCGGGATGTGACGCCGTGCGCTCAACGGGCGCCGGTATATCGCATCGATTACGAAAATTTTCCTATTTCATTACAATTCGTAGAATTGCTTTCAGAAATTTTCGCCTACACGTTGTTTTTCCATTGTTTTGAGTGGCCGTACAACCGCTAAAGCTTTGGCAATTTTATCGACAATCGCTAGATACATATCCAATGCGTTGGATCAGCTTGGCAAACCTGAACCAAAAAACCCGTTGGGTCGCTTTTTTTCGCTCTCACGAAATATCAAATTGGCGTCAGTTCTCACCGTTGATCCGACGCCTGGTGGCGATCGGCGCGTTTCTCCTCGTTACGATGGTCCTGGCCGTCAGTATCGCCGTGTTGAATATGCGCCAGGTCGCGATTGCGGATGCCAGCCGTAACATCCATGACCTCGGCACCGCCGTCGCCGAGCAAACGACCCGCTCGATCCAGGCGGTCGACGTCGTCCTTCTCAACGAGCGTGAAAACATTGCCGCGGCCGGCATCAAGACGCCGGATGATCTGCGCACGCGCCTCGCCACCGCACAGGTCTACCAGACGCTGCGCGAGCAGTTGCAGGGGTTGCCGCAGGCGAACGCCTTCACGATCATCGACGCCCACGGCCAGCTGGTCAATTTCTCCCGGCGCTGGCCGGTGCCGCCCACCAACCTCGCGGACCGCGATTATTTTGTCTATCTGCAAAGCCACGATGATCAGTCCGCAATGATCAGCGAACCGCTGCAGAACCGCGGCGACGGCACATGGACCGTGTACGTGATCCGCCGCATCGATGGTCCGCATGGCGTCTTCCTCGGGCTGCTGCTCGGCGCCGTCAACCTGAAATACTTCGATGATTTTTATGCCGACCTCACCCGCAACAGCGGGGTGACCATTTACCTGATGCGGCGCGACGGCACTTTGCTCGCGAGCCACCCGTTCCTGGCGCGGGTCGGCAAGATCACGGTGCGCCACGTCTCGCCGTGGTGGAGCATCGTCAGCGCCGGGGTGCCGTCGGACTACGAGACGCAGAGCATCACCGGCCACGGCCGCCGCCTGATCTGGGCGATCCCGCTCGCCGCCTATCCGCTTGTCATCGATATCAGCGTCTACAAGAATGCCGTGCTCGCGAACTGGCGCGTCGCGGCACTGCTGGCTGCCGCCGGTACGGCGAGCGCCATGCTCTGCATGATCGTGCTGATACGGGCGCTGATCGCGCAGCTGCAGCGGCTTGAGCGATCGGAGGCCTCGCTCGCCGCACAGAACGAGGCGCTGGTAAAGATCGAAGAGAAAATCCGTTATCTCGCGCAGCACGATGATCTAACCAAGCTCGTCAACCGCCGCTTCTTCCGCGAGAAGCTTGATGCCGCGCTGGCGCAGACGGCGCGCGCCGGCGGCAGCACGGCGGTTCTCTATCTCGATCTCGACCGCTTCAAACTGATCAACGACACCAAGGGCCACGGCAGCGGCGATGCCCTGCTCGTGCAGGTCGCACAGCGCCTGCAGGCGCTGGTCCGCGAGGTGGACACGGTGGCGCGCACCGGCGGGGACGAGTTCGCGATCATCCAGCCGCATCTCAGCGATCCCGCCGCCTCCACGCAGCTCGCCACGGCGATCCTGCAGACCATGAACACGCCATTCACGATCAACGACATGCCATGCCGGATCGGCGTGTCGATCGGGATCGCGCGGTTTCCGGAGCACGCCGCCAGTGCGCCCGAACTCCTGCGCAACGCCGACATGGCCCTCTACCGTGCGAAGGAGACCGAACGCGGCTCCTACTGCCTGTTCGACCGCACGATGGGCGCGCAGCAGCGCAACCTTTTCCGGCTCGAGCAGGATCTGCGCGCCGCCATTGAGCTTGGCCAGTTCAGCCTCGACTATCAGCCGATTCTGGATACGCAGAGCTTGCGGATCGTGCGCTGCGAGGCGCTGCTGCGCTGGCGCCATCCCGAACGCGGGATGATCCCGCCCGGTGAATTCATCAGCCTCGCCGAGACCCTCGGCCTGATCATCCCGATCGGCCACTGGGTCTATAAAACCGCCTGCGCGGAGGCGATGAACTGGCCGGCGGACGTCAGCGTCGCCGTCAACCTGTCACCCGCGCAGTTCAAGGACGACACGCTGATCGACACGCTGACGGATATTCTCGCGCAAACCGGGCTCGCGCCGAACCGGCTGGTCCTCGAGATCACCGAGGGCCTGCTGTTGCAGGATCACCGCTGGGTCGTGAGCGTCATGAAACGGCTGCGCCGGCTCGCCATCCGGTTTAATCTCGACGATTTCGGGACCGGCAATTCGGGCCTCGGGTACCTGCGGCAATTCCCGTTCGACGGGATCAAGATCGACAAGCTGTTCGTGCAGGACATGGTGGAGCAGCCGCAGGCGCACGCGATCGTCGCCGCCATACTGACGATCAGCGAGGCGCTGAACCTCGACGTGATCGCGGAAGGGGTGGAGACCGAGGCGCAGTTGAGCGAGTTGCGCGACCTGCGTTGCCGGCACGTGCAGGGATACCTGACGGGCCGTCCACAATCGGTGCCTGATATCCGCAACCGGTTAAGGGAAAATATCAGAACAGAAGTCGAATAAGGACGCGCGGCTTTTATAACTCTGGACCATGGTCGCCGTCGTAACCACGCCCACGACCGAGAGTTACAAAAGTTTTTTGCTACTTTTTTGCAAAAAAGTAGCGCTCGCTTTCTTAAACTTCCTACCGCCGGAGGTTCAGCCGCCCGATGAGGTCCTGATACCGCTGCACATTCTTGCGCTTCAGGTAGTCCAGCAGCGAGCGGCGCTGGCCGACCAGCATGAGAAGGCCGCGGCGCGAGTGGAAGTCCTTCGCGTGGGTTTTCAGGTGATCGGTGAGGTTGGAGATGCGCTCTGACATGAGCGCGATCTGCACTTCGGGGCTGCCGGTGTCGTTGGCGGCGGTGGCGTATTCGGCAATCAGCGCCGTGCGGCGCTCGGGCGTAATCGACATCGTGATATCCTTCACGAAAGATGTTGAATGAGGCGCTCGGGTTTCAGCCAGCCTTCGGAAAGGCGGGCCAGGGCCAGAACGCGCCCGGCCGCCAGCACGCGCACCAGCCCCTCATCGGGGCTGGCGGCCTCTGGAATCCGCCCCATCAGATCGACCAGGCTGATCGCCTGGCCCTGCGAGAGGGCATGGGCCTCGGCAGCCGTTACGGCCAGTGCCGGGATGTCGTCCAGCGCGGTCGATAACGGCCGAACGAGTTCGGCAAGTGCGGGGGGCGTATGCGCCGGATCGAGGATCGTGTCCATAGAAATCGCCATATCTTCCGTGAAGGGGCCGACCCGCAGCCGGCGCAACACGGTGATATGGCCGAGCGTGCCGCAGGCGCGGGCAAGGTCCCGGGCGAGGGCGCGCATATACACGCCCTTGCCCGACTCCACCTCGAACTCTGCGGTGTCGGCATCCGGCCGGCCGATCAGCGCGAACCGGTCGACCTGGGCGGGGCGGGGCGGCAGCTCGGGCGGCGCGCCGGCGCGGGCGAGGTCATAGGCGCGCTCGCCCTCGACCTTGATGGCGGAGAAAGCGGGCGGGATCTGCATGATGGCGCCGCGGAAGGCAGGCAGCGCCGCGCTGATCTGCGCGTCTGTCGGTCTGACATCGGATGTCCCGACCACGGCCCCTTCGGCGTCATCAGTATCGCGCGCCTCCCCGAACCGGATGGTGAAATGGTAGCGCTTGGTGCCGTCCATGACGTAGGGGACGGTTTTGGTCGCGGCCCCGAGCGCGATCGGCAGGATGCCGGTCGCCAGCGGGTCGAGCGTGCCGCCATGGCCGGCTTTCTGCGCGTCGAGGGCGCGCTTGACCTTGTTCACGGCCTGCGTGCTGGTGATGCCTTGCGGCTTGTCGAGGATCAGCCAGCCATCGAGTTTACGGCCGCGCTTTTGCCGGGGCATCGAGAGTTCCAATCGTAGTGAGAGGCGTCCTGATAGCGAAAGCGGCGGCGCGCGCAAGCCGGGCGCGCGGCAGACGGCACACCTAACCGCCACAACTCCAGATGGTGTCTTCTTCGTAACGTTACCTGTTTCGGCGCCGCCGTTAAGCAATTCGAAACGGCGGACGGAGACAACAGGGTGTCCGGCAAAAGGCTCCGGCGATCTCTTTGAAGGATAACGCCCGATGACCGACGCCCCTCTGAACGACGCCCTGGACGACGCAAGCACGGTCTCCGAAGCGGCAACCTACAGCCTCGGCGCCGCGCGTGCCGCCCGCGCGCCCAAACGCGTGCGCGACAAATTCATCGGCTTCGCCGTCGACGAGGCCAGTGCCATGATCCTGCACGAGGCCGTCTCGCCATTACTGCCGAGTGCGGAGCGCATCCACGTCGTCAACTTTCGCGCGAGCCTGACCGTGCTGGCCGGCATGCCGACGCCCGAGATCGTCCTGATCGACATCAGCGGTGAAGACCAGCCGATCAACGCGCTCATGGAGCTCGCCGACGTCGTCGAGCCAGGCACCACGGTGCTGGTGATCGGCGAGATCCAGAACGTGAATTTCTACCGGACGGTCACCAAGGGCATGGGCGTGAAGGAATACCTCGCCAAACCGCTGACCGCGGCAAAACTCAGCCGCCACTTCCTCCCCGTCATCACCAACCGGGGCGTCAACATGCCCGGCCAGCGGGATGGCCGGGTCGTCACCTTCGCCGGCGCCCGCGGCGGGGTCGGCGTCTCGACCATCGTCAGCAACCTCGCCTGGTACATCGCGAACGAACTGCACCGCCACACCGTCCTGCTGGACGGCGAGCTGCACACCGGCACCGCGATGCTCAGCCTCAACCTCGGCGCCACCAAGGGGCTCAGCCTCGCCCTCGAAATGCCCGAACGGGTCGACAACCTGCTGATCGAGCGCTCCGTGCAGCCCGCCGGCGAGCGCCTGCATGTGCTCGCCGCCCAGGAAGCGCTGGACAAGCCGCTCGACTACCAGCCGGGCGGCGCCATCATGCTGACCAACGCCTTGCGCAAACGCTATAATTTCCTGGTCGCCGACGCCGGCGCCCGGCTCTCGCCGCTCTCGCGCGACCTGTTTTTCTGCGCCCAGCAGCGCGTCGTGGTGATCGACCCCAGCACGATCTCGATCCGCAACCTCGAACGCCTGGCAACGCTGCCGGGCGGCCCCGGCCAGTCGCCCCACACCATGGTGGTGCTCAACCGCGCCGGTACGCCGGGCGGGATCAGCCAGACCTACATGGAAAACGTTCTGGGGCTGAAATTCGACGCCGTGATCCCGGACCTGCCGCGGGTCGTGCCGAAATCAACCCAGTTCGGCACGCCGGCGGCGGCCGTACGCGGGCCGTTTCGCAACGCCATCGCGAACCTGGCGGCGGCACTGGGCGCGCATGCGATGGCGGAGGCAGCTTGAGGGAGGGAGGGAGGAAGCAAGCAAGCGCTTCTTTTTTGAAAAAAAGAAGCAAAAAACTTGCGCTTTGTTGGTCATGGGCGTTTGCGGTGCCAACGCCCATGACCCAGAGTTATAAAGTTTTTTTGCTACTTTTTATTCACAAAAAGTCGTCCTTCCTTCGCCTCACCTCTCCCTCCCCCGATTAGGCTTAACCGGAAAAATCGGCTATAGAACCCGCTCCCCCGATCCCTTTGGAGCATCCCTTTATATGTCCGAGTCGACGCCGCCCGAGCCCCCCAAAGACGACGCCTACGATGCCGCGTCGATCAGTATTCTCAAGGGGTTGGACGCCGTTCGCAAACGCCCTGGCATGTATATCGGCGACACTGATGACGGCTCGGGCCTGCACCATATGGGCTTCGAGATCATCGACAACGCGGTCGACGAGGCGCAGGCCGGTTACGCCTCCGAGGTCGAGGCGATCCTGAACGGCGACGGCAGCATGACCGTGCGCGATAACGGCCGCGGCATCCCGACCGACATCCACGCCGAAGAGGGTATTTCGGCGGCGGAGGTCGTGCTGACCAAGCTGCACGCGGGCGGCAAGTTCAACCAGAATTCGTATAAGGTGTCGGGCGGTCTGCATGGCGTGGGCGCTGCCGTCGTCAACGCGCTCTCCGAATGGATGGAGGTGCGCATCTGGCGCAACGGCGAGGAGCACTTCATCCGCTTTCACCATGGCGAGACGCAGGCGCCGCTGGCCCTCGTCGGCCATTCGGATCGCCCGAACGGCACCGAGGTCACCTTCAAGCCATCCGCCGGCACGTTCACGCATACCGAGTTCGACTACGCGGTGTTCGAGCGGCGCCTGCGCGAGCTCGCCTTTCTCAATTCCGGCCTCTCCATCATCCTGCGCGACGAGCGCCACGAGCCGTTCCAGGAAGCGAAATTCTGCTACAAAGGCGGAGTGGCCGAGTTCGCGATCTGGCTCGACCGCGCGAAAACCCCGGTGCTGGCGACCCCCATCACCTCGATCGGCGAAGCCAAGGAGCACGGCATCAGGGTCGAGTTCGCGCTCACCTGGAACGATTCCTACCACGAGACCATGCTGTGCTTCACGAACAACATCACCCAGCGCGACGGCGGCACGCATCTGGCCGGTTTCCGCGCGGCGCTGACCCGCGTCGTCTCGAAATACGCGCAAGGGGTCGCCAAGAAGGATGTGGAGTTCTCGGGCGAGGACATGCGCGAGGGGCTGACCGCCGTGCTGTCGGTGAAAGTGCCGGACCCCAAATTCTCCTCCCAGACCAAGGACAAGCTGATCAGCTCCGAGGTCCAGCCGGTCGTGCAGGCGGCCGTGGCGGACGCGCTCAGCCACTGGTTCGAGACGCATCCGCGGGAAGCCAAGAGCATCGTGCAGAAGGTGATGGACGCCGCCAATGCGCGCGAGGCCGCCCGCAAGGCGCGCGAGCTCACCCGGCGCAAGGGCGTGCTCGACATCTCCTCGCTGCCCGGCAAACTGGCCGACTGCCAGGAGCGCGACCCCGCCAAATCCGAGCTCTTCCTCGTCGAGGGTGACAGCGCCGGCGGCTCCGCGAAGCAGGGGCGCGACCGCAAATACCAGGCCATCCTGCCGCTCAAAGGCAAGATCCTCAACGTCGAGCGCGCGCGCTTCGACAAAATGCTCGGCAGCCAGGAGATCGGCACGCTGATCACCGCCCTTGGCACCGGCATCGGCCGCGGCGAGCCCGAGCAGGGCGGCTTCGATGAGAGCAAGCTGCGCTACCACCGCATTGTCATCATGACGGACGCCGATGTCGACGGCTCGCATATCCGTACGCTGCTGCTCACCTTTTTCTATCGGCAGATGCCGAAGCTGATCGAGCACGGCTATCTCTACATCGCGCAGCCGCCGCTCTACCGCGCCAAACGCGGCAACGACCAGCGCTATTTGAAGGATGACGAGGCGCTGGAGACCTTCCTGCTCGAGCGCGCGCTTGGCGAGGCGGCGCTGACGGCCGCCGACGGCACGGCCTTCGCCGGCGACGAGTTGCGCGGCGAAATGGCCTGGATCGGCCAGACCGTGCACCGGCTGCAGGCGCTCTCCAACCTGCTGCCCGTCACCTATCTCGAACAGATGGCGATCACCGGCATGCTGTCGCTCGATGCGCTCGGCCATCCCGAG